>Ga0114995_10001520_pt1 | contig 16247 bp, 9 predicted proteins | sample ArcticOcean_MG_C_11_FD_87038 | JGI IMG/M metagenome (GOLD analysis project Ga0114995, IMG submission 87038) | Marine microbial communities from western Arctic Ocean - ArcticOcean_MG_CB2_154 | ecosystem: Environmental > Aquatic > Marine > Oceanic | place: Arctic Ocean: Canada Basin | collected... | reverse complement strand
TACTATCGTTAGCAATGGCAGCGTAAGCAGCAAATATAAATCCTGCCCACATCGCATATTGAGGATATGGAGTAAGAAACATTGCTACAAGAAAAGAAATACAAATAAATACTAAAAAAGAATCAATTACTACATATTTTGAATATGATGATGTTTATTTTTTAAATCTTAATAGTAATAAAAAGGATGTTATAAAGTTTGATAATCTAAATTTTAAATTATTTCCTGATGGTTTTGTCGATAGAGATGTTAGTCATGCTAGGTTATCAGCAAAAGGATTTGAGAAATCTCCAAGAAATTTTCACTTTTTACAAATTGCCGCGCCTATATTTCTTTTAATTCTTACAAGATTAAGAATGCCTGTATCAACCACTTTTATTTTACTCACTTCGTTTGCAATAGGTCCTGCTGCTGTTGGTAAGGTTTTAGCTAAAAGTTTAAGTGGTTACATTTTATCTTTTTTCCTTGGCTTAGGGTTTTTTACGCTTGTTGCAAAAGCATCTAAGAAATATTTTACTGGAAAAGCTAAATTTGGATGGACAATTGCACAATGGATTACCTCTGGAACACTTTGGTCTGTTTGGCTTACTCAAGATGCAGCGAATATTGCTGTTTATTTAAATAGGTCTATGGATGGCTTTTCATTTACTGCTTTTCTATTGATAATTTTTATTGGTTTAGGTCTTCTTTTATATTATAAAGGAGGTAGAATTCAAAAAATTGTAACTGAAAAATCAGTCGTTACTGATGTAAGGTTTGCTACTTTAATTGATTTTATTTATTGCATAATCTTATTTTATTTTAAATTACATAGTAAGGTGCCAATGAGTACTACCTGGGTATTTATTGGATTGCTAGCTGGTAGAGAATTAGGAATGGCGTTAATGAGAACAGGTGATAACTCAATATCGAAAAGTCTTAAGCTAGGCTTTAAAGACATGTCTTTTGCATTAATTGGTCTAATAATTTCTATTGCAATTGCTATTGGTGTTAATGACCAGCTAACAGTTACTTCAATGTTTACAACTATTCCTCAAGAATTTGCTGACGGTGTTATTAAATTCTTTTCGAAAATCAGTTTTTAAACTTTAACAACTGTATTATTTTATCAATTAGTATTATTTTATTAACTTACACAAAACAAAAAATCAAATAAATGAAAAATTTAATTATATCAACTCTTTTAGTTTTAGCATCACTAAATCTTTTTAGTCAAGGAACTCCACATGTAAAAGTATTTAGTAATTTTAATTATGATCTAAGTGCTGAGGATAATTCAAATCCTTTTAAAGCTTTTGAATTGAAGCGTGCCTACCTTGGTTATGGACATGATCTTTCTGATAATTTTAATGTTAAAGTTACTTTTGATGTCGGAAAGAACGCTAGCGGCAGTGACTATACAGCTTTTTTAAAAATAGCTTCATTAAATTGGAAAGCTTCAGATAAATTAAACTTATCTTTTGGAATGATAGGAACTCAAAATTTCAAGTTTATGGAAAAATCTTGGGGAAAAAGATATATCTATAAATCTTTCCAAGATCAAAATAAATGGGCTAGTTCTGCTGATGCTGGAGTTTCAATGTCTTATGTAATTTCTAGTAGTTTAAAAGTTGATGCTCAAATTTTAAATGGCGAAGGTTACAAAGGAAGTCAATCATCTGATGGATTAATGCGTGGAGGGCTTGGTTTAGTATATTCTGCAGAAAGTCTTAAGTTAAGAATTGCTAGAGATATGATGCCTAGATCCTCTTATTCTGAAGACCAAGACCTTCAAGCTATTAATACTATTGCTCTAAGTTATAATGCTTCAAAATTAAGCTTAGGTGGAGAATATAACATTAGAGAGAATACTGCTAATTTCGTTGATTACACTTCTTCAGCTTTTTCTGTCTATGGAAGCTTAGATCTTGGGAATGGTGTTTCTTTATTTGGTAGGTTTGACCAATCATCATCGGAAAATGCTTTAGATGAGCAATGGAATATTGATAATGAAGGAGAATTAACAATTTTTGGTATTGAAAAGCAAATGACTGAAGGAGTTAAAATTTCTGCAAATATTAGAAGCTATAAAGATGCAACACTTGAATCCGTAGAAGATTCTGAGGCAACTAATACTCTATTTTTAAATTTAGAATATAAATTCTAAATTTATACAGAAATAATTTTAAAAGAGGAGTCTTATTTCAAGACTCCTTTTTTTTACTTTAAATTTATACTTATGAAAAAAATACTACTTCTCTTATTTATTCCTTTTTTTACATATTCTCAAGATAGTTTAAATATGTCTCTCTTAGGCTCCTATAGCTATCCAACTACCCAAGCAAATGACATTTGGGGCTGGGTTGATTCTATTGGAAATGAATATGCAATTGTTGGTTTAAGAAGTGGTGTTTCTGTTGTTGATGTTACTATCCCTAATGCTCCTGTAGAAAAGTTTTTTATACCTGATATAAATTCAACTTGGAGAGACCTTAAAACATTTAGTCATTATGCATATGTAACTACTGAAGCAAATGCAGGTTTATTAATAATTGATTTACATGATATGAGTGGAAACACCTATGTGCATGTAAAAGATTTTTACTCTAGTAATAATGATACTTTACACTTTGAAGCTGCCCATGATTTATTTATTGATGAAAATGGTATTATATATATATTTGGTGCTTCTAATCCATCTGGTTTTAGTCCTCCTGCTAATGGAGCTATATTTTTAGACCCTACAAATAATCCTTTAAGCCCTGAATATTTAGGGGAGTGGAATGATGAATATATTCATGATGCAATGATAAGAAATGATACAATGTGGGCAGGTTGTGTATATGCAGGAAAGGTCTTTGTTGTTGATGTTAGTGATAAGTCTAACCCCTCTACTCTTGGATCTGCCACGACACCTGATGCTTTTACTCATAATGCTTGGCCATCAGATAATGGAAATTATGTTTTTACAACTGATGAAAAATCTGATGGTTTTATTGCAGCTTATGATGTAACTGATATGAATAATATTCAAGAAGTTGATAGAATCCAATCAAATCCAGGCAGTAACTCAATTCCACATAATACTTTTGTTGATGGTAATTTTTTAATCACATCTTATTATAGAGATGGTACAACAGTTCATGATATAACTTACCCAGATTTTATGGTACAAGTTGGTTATTATGATTCATATTCAGGATCAGGGAATGGTTTTGATGGTTGCTGGGGAACATACCCGTATCTTCCATCGGGAAATATAATTTCTTCTGATATTAATAGTGATAGCGGTAATGCTATTTTAAATATATATAATAGAGAATTTCAACAAGCATGTTATTTAAATGGATTTGTATATGATAGTTTTACTAATAATATAATTTCTAATGCATCGATTGAAATTTTAGGTACAAATACTAGTGCGACAACTAATTTAATCGGAAAGTATCAAACAGCAGTTTTAGACTCATCTTTATATAATGTTGTTTTTAGTGCTTTAGGCTACATTTCTGACACTATTTCTGTTTTATTAGTGAATGGGGTGATGACTACTCAAGATGCTTATCTTTCTATTCCTTGTGATCTCTTATATTTTGTTATTGAGCCTATAATTTGTGAAAATGATAGTTTTAATGTTGGATTAAATTATTATAGTTCTAATGGTGTGTATTTTGATACATTAACAAATAGTTATGGTTGTGATAGTATTATGGAAACTATCTTAACAATTTTACCAAATTCGTATTTACAATTCAATGACACAATTTGTAGTAATGAATCTTATTTTTTTGCTAATAATAACTACACAGTTTCTGGATCATATTCAGATACTTTATCAAATATTTTGTCATGTGATAGTATTGTTTCTTTGAATTTATTTGTTTTGCCTTATTCAACTAGTTCAACAAACTATTCTATTTGTAGCGGAGATAGTGTGACAATAAATAATAATAGTTATTTTACATCAGGAACATATTTGGATACTTTAGTTTCCTCTAATTTATGTGATAGTATAATTGTTACAAATTTAGTTGTCAATGGGTCTTTAACTTATTTGAATGAACAAACTATCTGTTTTGGTGAAAATTACTCTATTGGAAATAGTTCATATTCTTCTCCAGGAATATATTTTGATGTTTTAGTAAATCAATCTGGATGTGATAGTAATGTTGCAACAAATCTTTCTATTTTACCAACGGTATACTTAAACCAGAATATTAATATATGTTCTGGTGAATCATACAACATTAACTTTAATAATTATTCTTCAAGCGGGGTGTATATTGATACTCTAAGTACACTTTTTGGATGTGATAGTATCATTACTACTGAATTAGAAGTAGATATTCCAACAGCACTTCTATATCTTTCCGCTAACACAATTATTGCCAATGTATCTAATGGAGTTTCTCCTTACACATACACCATGTTTGGTCCAAATAATTATTCATCAACTTTTATTAGTAATGGAGGAGGGGAAGTTTTTTACCCTACAACTAATGGAATTTATTTATTCTATGCTACTGATGCAGTTGGATGTATTACAGATACACTATACTTAGAATTTAATCTTAATGTGGCAATAGACGAAATAAAAAATAATCTATCAGACTTAAGTATTATTACTGATTTACTAGGCAGAGAAGTCCCTTTTAAATATAATACTCCACTTTTATTCATTTATAAAAATGGTATTGTTAAGAGAAAATACTTTACTGAATAAATCTTTTAGAATTCATTTTGACTATCCTGTTTAACATCATCATTTTTAATAGTTGATTTTGCTTTTGATGATTTAAAGTTTAGTTTACCAAATGTATATTTAAAGCTTATACCGATTGATGTAAATAAGACTTTTCTCTCAGATATTTGTGAGAAATTATTACCACTAAGCTCAGTTGTAAATACCTTTTGACCATTTTTTGCAAATGGCTCAATAATTTTAATTCCGAGTGATCCTCTCTTGTTTTTAAAATCTTTCTTAATTCCAAAACTCATCATAGAAAAACTTGTTGAAGAGCCTTGAAGAGTTTGTGATGGTGATCTTGTAAATGCAAAACTTTCTGCTTTCCAATTATTTTTAAATTTAATTGTAAATCCATAGTTGTAGTCATAAAGAATTGCGGATCTATTATTAAAACGATCATCTTCCGATTGATAGGAATATAAATTGAAGCCAGTTCTAAGAGTTAAATTATCAAACCTTAAAGACCCATAATAATTAAATCCATAATATTTAACTTGACCAATATTTTGATAAGATGTTATTGATGTATCATTACTAATTTCTATAACAGATTCAAACATATCTTCACTATCTTTTAAATATATATAGTAACTACCTTGATATTTTCTTCCAAAACTATTGTATCCTAGCTCAATTTGCTTAGTTAACATTGGTGTTAATTCAGGGTTTCCTATTGTAATATTTTGATTATTTGTAAGATTAGTATTGGTATTAATGTAACTACTGCTTGGTCTTCCAATTCTATTATTATAACTAAGTTTTAAGCTTTTACCAGTAGAGAGTTTTTTAGAAAATGTTAAATTAGGTAAATAATTATCATAACTATTTGTAAACTCTTCATTAGAATTGTTATCCCAATCTCCTTCTATGATTGTATTTTCATATCTAAATCCAGCAAGTAAACTATAATCATTAATTAATTGAAGGTTTGAAGATAAATACATAGCGCTAACATTTTGAGAATAATTAAATACTTCATTTTCAAATATATATGCAGGGTTATCTGAATTTGTTTCGTAATCCATTTTTTGATCTCTTTGAATCATTTTTCCTCCAACTTCAATTTTATGTTCTCCTACTGGAAGCGTGTAATCAATTTGTAATGTCTGTTCAGTGTTTGTCTCATCGTTAATATTTTCTAGATTTATGGTATTATTAAGTTCATTGATTTTTGTACTTCTATTCTTAAATTTTGCACCAATTTGATATGAAATAGATAATTCTTTATCTTCATTAGCTTCAAATGTTTTTATGTATGTTGTATTCCAGTCTATATTATTAGTGTTCTGCTTTGAATTAACATTTGAGCTATCTGAATATGATAGTGATTGATCATTTGTTGTATAATCTAAAAGTGTAGAACTTTCACTCGGTGTATTTCTTCCTCTGTATCCAATATCTGAAGAAATAGAATTGAATGCATTTATATCATAATACATATCAATTCCAGCTCTATATCCTGACCATTGACTTCTGCTTGTTCCATTGTTAGTAAGAGTATTAGTGTCTGGGTTTTCACCCCAATCTTTTCTAATATATGTGTTTTCTCCATCTCTTGGCCAGCTATACCATGCATTTGCTCTTGCGGAAAGGCTAAATCTTCCTTTTCCAAGTGTTAAATTAAATGAGTTTCTATTACTTCTTGTGCCAAAAGATCCATTTAAAGTAGCTTTATATCCGTCAATTGCTTTTTTCTTTGTTATAATATTAATAATTCCTGCGTCCCCTTCACCATCATATTTAGCACCCGGACTAGTAATAATTTCAACACTTTTAACTTGATCAGCAGGGATCATTTGTAGAGCAGAAGCTAAATCTCCATTTAGAAAACTTGAAGCTTTACCATTCAACAAATATTTAATGTTTTTAGAGCCTCTTAGTTCAACGTTACCATCAAAGTCCACTGATAGGAGTGGAGCCTTTCTTAAAACATCTGTGGCGTCCTCTGAAGCTCCAGCATCATCGTTTTCAGCATTATATATAATCTTATCTAGTTTAGATTCAAATATTGGTTTTTGCTCGTCAATAGTAATTTCTCCTAATAGTTTTGAATCAATTTCTAAACCAATTTCTTTTAGATTGATATCAGGATTCTTTTTTGTTAGTTTAAATTCAACTTCTTTTAATTTATATCCTAAATATTTAATCTGTAATAGATAATCTCCTGAGAGTATCCCAGAAAAATTAAATTTACCTTCTTCATTAGAAATTGTTCCTTCAATTACTTTATTCCATTTTGTATTTAAAATACTAATATTAGCAAATTCTAATTTTTTACCATCAATTATGTCAATAACCTTACCACTTACATTACCTCTGAAATAAGAAGAATTATTTTTTTTATTTATACCTGAAAAGTCTCCACCAGATCCGTTACCTTTTGGTCTTTGAGCTAGTAATAGCATTGGAAAGCATAATATTAAAATAAATAGTTTATTCATTAATTTTAGTTTTTTAGAGTAAGGATAAGGTAATTGAAGATGAATTATATTTTACAACTCATTCCAAATAAAGATTTTTCTTTTATTATTTCAGCGACACCATCTGGAACCATGTGCTCCCATGTTCCAGTTTCACAGGAGTTAATTTTTTTAAGTACATCTTTAGAAAAGATATTTAAGAATTCTGAGTTATAATCTACGTCTTCTATTCTTTTATTTGAATATAAATATTGATAAATAGATTTTGCCCTAGGGTGTATAGGAATATTTGTACTATTTTGAAGTATTTTGTCTGAATTTGGCTGGTAGGGATATAAATATATTTTAATGTCTCTTGTAACAATTATTCCAAAAGCTTCCATGATACCACCATTTAAATTTCTGTAGTATTTTTCATCAAACATTGAAACTAAATTATCTACACCAATTATTAGTCCCATTCTAGCACTTGTGTATTGTGATAGGTATTCAGTTAATTTATAATATTTTTTATAATTAGAAATCATAACAGTATATCCTAAAGAACATAAAATATCTGCTCTATCTAAAAAGTCTCTTTCATTAACCTCTCCCTCAGACTTTAAATTTGATAATGTGATTTCAATGAGTATTTGAATATTATTTTCATCAACTTTTTTATTCTTCTTAAATTTCTCTAGACCATTTGTAAGCATATCAATATTTACTTTTGTAACTGGTCGGAAACTACCTCTTAAAGTCAGAATGTTTTTTTTGTGCAATATATCTGATGGGTATTTGTTTTTTCCATCGGGAGTAAAGATAACTGCATTAGTCATATTTTCTTTTACTAGAGTTAGGCTTAGTAATCTATTGTCAATTTTATCAAAATCCTCACCAACAACTTCAACCATATCAATTTCAAAGTTATCTCTACTTAAATTATCATAAAGATGATTTAATATAACTTTTGGGTTTGTTTCATTAAAGCACGCATGTAAAAGGTTAATGCCTATTATTCCAATTGTTTCTTGTTGAATTTTTGCTTCTTGATCTTTTAGTCTTACATGAATTAAAAAATCATTTGCAGGTCCATTGGGAGTAAGCTGAAATCTTAAGCCTATCCATCCGTGTCCTTGCTTTGTTTTGTCATAATTTATTGTTGTTACTGTATCAGCAAAAGTAAAATACCTAGTCTGTTTAAAATTATTTCTATCTAACCTTTCTTCTAATAAATCATATTCCTTGTCAAGCATTTTTACAAGTCTAGATTTACATACATATCTACCATTTTTTTCTTTGCCATAAATTGCATCAGAAAAATCTCTATCATAAGCAGACATAGTTTTTGCAATAGTTCCTGAAGCACTTCCAACCCTAAATAATTGTCTCGCAACTTCTTGCCCAGCTCCAATTTCTACTAAAGATCCGTAGATGCTACTGTCAAGGTTAATGCTAATAGCTTTTTGGCCAGGAGTAAGTATTATGTTTTTCATCTAGGTAAAAATAAGATTTTTATTATTGGCAAAATTAAAGACTTATATTGAGATTGAATTAGTTATTATCTATAATTTTACAAATATATTTTGAAAACATGAAAATAACTTTATTAGGTAGTGGAACCTCTCAGGGTGTGCCTGTAATTGCATGTGAATGTGTGGTTTGCGTATCTAAAGATATTAAAGATAAGAGATTAAGGTCATCAATTATGATTGAAGTTGATGGACTTAATATTGTTATTGACACGGGTCCTGATTTTAGACAACAAATGCTGACCCAAAGTGTTAAAAAAGTTGATGCTATTTTATTTACTCATGAACATATTGACCATGTTGGAGGATTAGATGATATTAGATCATTTAATTATAAATGGAAATGTGATATGCCAATATATTGTTCAGATAATGTTTTGTTAGCTCTTAAAAATCAGTTCTCTTATATTTTTTCTAATTCAAAATATCCAGGAGTTCCAAAAGTTGATGTCAATATTATTAATAACGAAACCTTTAAAATTTCATCAACAGAAATTACACCAATTTCTGCCATTCATTATAAGTTACCAGTGTTTGGCTTTAGAATTAAAGATTTTATTTATTTAACGGACTTAAGTTTTATCTCTGAAAAAGAAAAAAATAAAATGTTTAATGCTGAAGTAATTATTTTAGATTCTTTAAGAAAAGAGCCACATATGTCACATTTATGTTTGCAAGAATCTATAGATTTACTTAAGGAGCTTAAGCCTAGAAAAGCATATTTAACTCATATAAGTCATTTAATGGGACTTAATTCTAAGGTTAATAAAGAACTACCAGGTTTTATTCAACTTGCTTATGATGGCCAAATAATTAATCTTTAGAAATGTAAGTTTTTCATAATTATCTTATACAAGATAATTATATATATTTGTTATAAATAATTAATCAATTTTTAAATGAAACATTTCACTATAATTTTATCTTTTATAATATTTTTTTCTAATCCTATTTCAGCAACTAAACATACTCATGATGATCCTAATGAAATTAGATATGTTAAAGAGGAAATAAGGTTAAATGATAAGTTGCAATCGAGCTTAAGAAGCCAAGATGCATGGCAAAACTTTTTAATTGAAAACCCTAACTGGTTTACATATTTTAATGAATATAATTATAAACCACATAGAGCTTTTGGATCTCCAATAAAATTAAATTCTAGTGGATCAACTAAAGATAAAATTGATTTTTTTATTAGTAATAGCCTATCAGAGTTTAATTTACCTGAAAACCTATTTCTTGATAATAAAAATTCTAATTCAAAATTTAAGCATTTTAATTATTCTCAAAGATTCAATAATTTAGATGTTATAGACAGTAGATTATATATTAAGCTTTCTCTTAATGATGAAATAATTTCATTTGGATTGGATGTTTATTCTGATATTAATATTTCAGTTGCTCCTACAATTTCTTCTGAGCAAGCTATCATTAGTGCCTGTAATAATTTATCTTTTCCTATCATTAGTTCTGAAATAGAAGATAATTTAAAAGTTTTACCGATTCCTTTTGAAGGAAAATATTTATATAAGTTAGTCTTTCTAATAAATGTTAAAACTAGTATTGCTGAAGGACCTGCAAATTACTTATGTTATGTTGATGCTAATTCTGGTGAGTTACTAATGAGAAAAAATAAGGTTGTGTATGAGGCTCCACAACCATCAACTGTTAATATTAAAGGAAATGTATTTACTTCGCATCCTTATAATCCTACTTCAGATCAAAATTTAGTTGATTTAAGAGCAACAAATAGTAATTCAAATTATTTTTCTGATGCCTCTGGGAATTTTAATTTTCCTGCAAATAATGGATCAGCTAATTACTTTCTTGAAGGTAACTTTGCTGAAGTTAGAACTAACTCTTATGTGCAAAATTTTAATTCTTCCTTAAATAATTCTTTTGTTACTTTTGATAATAGTAATTCTACTATTCAAGAGAGAACAGCGTTTTATGCTGTTAATAAAATTCATTCACACCTTAAAAACACATTTCCATCTTTTACAGGATTAGATATTTCTATGGAAACAAATGTTGATGAACAGGGGAGTTGCAATGCATATTTTGATGGAAGTAGTATTAATTTTTATGCTGAAGGAGGAGGATGTCATGCTACAGCAAAAATAGTTGATGTTGTTTATCATGAATATGGTCATGCTATTAATTCTTCAAGGTATGGCTCTGGAATGTGGAATGGAGGCTTAAATGAAGGTTACGCTGATGTTTGGGCTATTACCCTTACTGAAAGTCCTGTGCTAGGATTTGGTTGGGATTTACAAGATCCAAATATTTGTGTTAGAAGATATGATCAAAATAAAAAAGTTTATCCACAAGACCTTGTAGGTGAAGTTCATGCAGATGGTGAAATTATTGCTGGAGCTTTTTGGGATACTTATCTAAATCTTGGTAGTATGCCTCAAATGATAGATTTATTTAAATATACTTTTGATGCAGCTCCCGATGGACCTAATGGAACTGAAGGGATAATATATACTGATGTATTACTAGAAGTTCTTTTTGCTGATGATAATGATAATGATTTATTTAATGGAACCCCTAACGATAATGCTATAATACAGGCTTTTGCATTGCATGGAATTACTTTATTATCTAATGCAGTAATTAATCATAATCCTGTTTCTTCTTATGCTGGAAATTTAGATATTTCAATTAATGCAAATATTAGTTTCACATACCCATGGGCCTTATCTTCAGCCAATTGTTTTTATAGATTAAATAATCTTTCATCATGGAGTTCGGTTTCGATGAGCAGCAATGGTAATAATTATACAGCTAATATTCCAGCTCAAGATAATGGTAATATTGTCGCTTACTATATCTCTTTAACTGATACGTATGGAAATGAAACAGGTATTACACCTATGGCTTCCAATATTTTGCCTTTAAAAGATGCAAACCTTCCTTATTTTATTTTAGTTGGTTATGAGTTAATGGTTGAAGAAGATTTTGATTTCAATATAGGTTTTTGGCAAACTGGAGATCAATCTGATAATGCAACAACTGGAATGTGGGAGATTGGTGGTATAATTGGTTCATATAATGATCCAAATTCTCAAACAGGTTCAGTACAGCCGGGAGATCAACACACATCTGGGGGTTATGCATGTGCTTTTACACAGAATGCTTCATCTATAAGTGATGGAATTGGTGCTAATGACGTTGATGGAGGTCATACAACATTATTTTCTCCTTACTACGATTTAACAAATTACACTGATCCTGCTTTTTCTTATTGGAGATGGTATACTAATGTAAGTGGAGCAAATCCTGGTGCTGACTGGTGGCAAGTGTTAATTACAGATGATGGTGTTAACTGGGTTTATGTAGAGAATACTCTTAGTGCAGATTTAAGTTGGAGGAAATTTGCTTTTAGACCTCTTGATTATATTAACCCAAGTGCTTCTGTTCAATTAAAATTTATTGCTTCTGATAGTCTAAGAATAGGACAAAATCTTGATGGGGGGAGTTTAATTGAAGCAGCTGTTGATGATTTATATCTTTATGAGAGTCTTGGCAATAGTTCAAGTGTAATTGGTTCAGATATTATCATTGAAAAACCAAAATTGATTAGAGTAACAGATTACTTAGGTCGATTAATTAATATTAATAATTTATCAGGAACTAATACTGTGATTTTCTATTATGACAATGGTACAGTTGAAAAGAAGATTTTACGAAATTAAAGTTCCAAAAATAAATTGTTATTATATATAGCAAGTGCCTTTCCTTTTAATTTATCGCCTATAAAAGGGCTATTTTTAGATTTTGATTTTATATCATTTTCAGAAAATTCCCATTCTTTATTTGGGTCAAATATTGTAATATTTGCAAGGCTTCCTTCTTCTATAATTGGGGGTTTTATTCCAAGCCTTAACCTAGGGTTTATAGATATTTTATTTATAATTTCTTCTAAAACAAGATGGTTTTCTAGGTTTTTATTTATCAATCCAAATGCACTTTCAAGTCCTATTATTCCAAACTCCGCATTATCAAATTCTATTTTTTTATTTTCATTTTCTTGTGGAGAATGATCACAAGTAATAATATCAATAGTGCCATCTTTTAAGCCTTCAATTATAGCGTTATTATCTTTAGATGTTCTTAGGGGAGGTAATACTTTGAACCTGGAATCAAAATTATTTAATTCTTTTTCAGTTAGAAAAATATTGTGAAGAGCAACATCACAACTAACATCTAAGTGTTGACTTTTTGCAAGTTTAACTTTCTCAATACTTTTTTTAGTACTTAGATAACTAAAATGAATTTTACTTTTTGTATAATCACAGATATTTAAATCTCTATCAAGCATCATTTCTTCAGCTAGTGATGGAATACCTTTTAATCCTAACTGTGTACTTATTTCTCCCTCGTTCATTACACCATGATTTTGTAAAGATTGATCATTAGGATAATTCATTATTAGCTTATTAGTATCTTTAATATAAAGTTGGGCTATTTTCATTAATTCATTATTCTGAATACTTTTTTTATCATCAGTAAATGCTAAACATCCAGAATTAATCATATCATGCATTTCAACAATATTTTTTCCCTCTTGAAGTTTTGTTAAATTACCAGCTGGATAAACATTTACAATATCATCTTTGGTATAGTTAATGATATATTCAATCATTGTACTGTTATCTAATTGAGGCTTTGTATTAGGCATTAGCATAACTTCTGTAAACCCTCCAAACGCTGCTGATTTAACCCCATTCTTAAGAGTTTCCTTTTGCTCGTATCCTGGTTGTCCAAAATTTACGTGCATATCAAACCAACCTTGTGAAACATGTAGGTTGTCCGCCTTAAATATTTTTGTGTTTGAATCTATTGTTATTGATTTTGCAATTTTTTCTATTTTATTATTATCAATAAGAATATCATAAGTTTTATTATTATGCTTTGATAGACTATCAATAATTTTTGCATTTTTAATAAGTATTTTCATTATTTAATTATTTTAATGATTAACATTTCTAAGCCAAAGAAAAACAAGGAAAATATCAAGCATAGTCTCCAGTATTGTTTCCCATTCGATTCATTAGAAATTAAATTATTAATTTTTTCAATATTTGAATCTAGTATAGTAATATTTGAATTATTACTATTAGTTAATATATTTCTTATCATTTTTTTAGTGTAAATATCAGTTGACCCCTCTTTAGAATTATAATTAAATGATATGTTCTCTAATTTTTCTTTTTTATAAAATAATTTATAAAATCCAGATTTATTAATCTGATCATTTGTATAAAATAGACTTTTACCATTAAAGCTTTTAAATGTTGGGATAATATCACTTTCATTGTTAACTAAATGGTATGTGTCGTTTGTAAGTTTTTTATTAGAAACAAAATATTTATCTATATCAATTATACTATATAGCTTATTAATTTTACTTGATTCTAGAGCCATATTTAGAAAAGTTGGCACGAATAGGGAGTGGTACTTGAAATTATTTTCTTTAAGACTTAAAGGAGAATTAAATACATAAAAGTTTGAATTAAAGCAACTGTATTGGCTAAGGAAATCTTCTTTATTAAACTGTGATAAAATTTTATTTGATAAAGCACTATTATCAATGGAATAGCTATATGATACTTTTGGGTATTTAATTTCTTTAAAATCTCCATCAAAAACATTAGAATATAATGGGTGTTGAAAATTTATTTTTTCAATAACATAAGTATTTGTATCCAGATTCTTAAAAGAATTAATCTCCAGCCTATTTAAAAATTTATTAAAATTATTAATTTGAAAATCCTTTGAGGGAATTAAAGTAATATTAGATCCTTTTTTTAATATTTGAATTAAATATTTTTCTAAAGCATCACTACATGAGTTGATTTCGTTAAGTATTACAAAATCTTGATAACTTATTTCTGAATATTGAATATTTGAAATTTTTGATGATTTATAGCTAAACATACTAGTGTCCTTAAACAGATAATTAAAATTATTTACTGATTCATTTTCATAGATATTTAGAATATTAATTTTTTGTGATTTATTTAAAGAAAAATATAATGTATTGTCAAAACTAATAGGGTAGTCTTCAATAATAAATTTTCCATTTATATTATCTATTTGGTCAACTATAATTTTAAAGCTATAAATTTCCGACTTATTTTCTTCAATAATTATTATTCTTTTTGTTTCTAATTTATTGTTTAATTCTAAAGATACTGATGTGTTACTATTTTTATTTCCATAATTTGAAATCTTCAAGAAAATTTCTATCTCGTTTTTTGAAGTTATAATTGGTTGGTTTATCCATAAGCTATCTAAGCTAATATTATTTGTATTTGGGTTGTTAATAGGAATCAACTTAATAATATTTTTATCATCACTTATTAAATCATTTGAAATAAACTTTTTTTGAAAATCTGATATAATATAAATTTTATCTTTTGATGTAGAAATAGATTCTTTAATTTGAATTATTTGATTTATATTTTTTGAATTTCCTCTGGTTTCAATATCATTAATCTTTATTGTTAACTCTTTGTTATTGAGTATTAAAGTATTTTGATTATTAATATTATTTGTTAATAGATAGACCTCTTCGTTATTATGAGACTGAGCAATATTTAATGCATAATTTTTAGCAATATCAATTAAGCGCCCATCCTCATCTATAGCATCCATACTAAATGAATTATCAACATATATAAATACTTTATTAGAAGATATGTATCCTTTATCTTCTTTAATAAATGGTTTACAGAAAGCAAGAATTAAGAAGGTTATGGCAAGTAATCTAGTTATTAGAACTAAAATATTTTTAAGATTTCTTTTTTTAGTGTTCTCCTGTTTAATGTTTTTTAAGAATCTAACACTACTAAATAGAATAGTTTTATGTCTTCGTAGATTAAATAGATGAATTAAGATTGGTATTGCAAGAGCAAATAGTGCGTATAATAGCTGAGGGTTTTGATAGTTCATCAAAGTGCAAAGTTAAAGAATTAAGTAATATCAGAACCTTTTACTTAAATTATTTTCCCATCAACTAAATTAATTACTCTGTGGGTTTGATTAGCTAGTTCCTTATTATGTGTAACTATTAAGAATGTTTGATCTAGCTCTTTGTTTAATTTAATAAATAAATCATGAAGTATTTTAGAATTCTCAGAGTCAAGATTTCCTGTAGGTTCATCAGCAAAAATTACTGCTGGTGAATTAATTAATGCCCTTGCTACAGCAACTCTTTGTTTCTCACCACCAGAAAGTTCATTTGGTTTATGGTCTTTTCTGTTTTCTAGGCCTAAAGTTTTAATTAACTCATGAGCTTTGTTTTCTACACTTTTTTTATCTCCTGAAATATAACCAGGAATACAAATATTTTCAAAAGCAGTAAATTCACTTAATAAATTATGAAACTGAAATATGAAACCTATTTCTAGGTTTCTAAATTTAGCTAATTCTATTTGATTTAAAGAATTTGGATTTATGTTATTAATTAAAATAGATCCAGAATTAGGTTTTTCAAGAGTTCCTAAAAGTTGTAATAAAGACGTTTTTCCAGCACCAGAGGGGCCCATTATTGACACAATCTCACCTTTATTAATTTCT
>Ga0114995_10001508_pt1 | contig 16370 bp, 7 predicted proteins | sample ArcticOcean_MG_C_11_FD_87038 | JGI IMG/M metagenome (GOLD analysis project Ga0114995, IMG submission 87038) | Marine microbial communities from western Arctic Ocean - ArcticOcean_MG_CB2_154 | ecosystem: Environmental > Aquatic > Marine > Oceanic | place: Arctic Ocean: Canada Basin | collected... | reverse complement strand
TAACGCGTGCCAAGCCGTCCAGGATTTAACGGACGCCTTAAATTCAATTAAATATTCTGCCGCTTCTTCGGCCCGACCATCAGTCACTAACGCATTAAGCACAGTATGTTGAACAGATGGATTATTAGCGGCCTCACTGTCGATTTCTCGAATCACGTGCCACTCTTTTAATACTTCATCCGACTGGTTCATGTTACTGAGCACAGTCAATCGATTTGTTCTGTAGTGGAGTGATCGCGGACTTGCCTGAAGCAGTCGATCGGCAATGTGCAAGGCCTTAGTGTAAAGTTTTTGCTTTAAATAAAGTTCAAGCAAAAATTCAGGGGCTTGGATCCTCATTTCATCTACCGAAATTGCCATCATTGCCGCTGTCTCGGCATCCGAATTTTTATTTCTGGCCAACTTTAGCCGCGCATAACTTATTAGGTTGTCGTAGCCAATCTGGCCCGCGCTTCGCTCGGCGATAAATGCATCAAAAAGTGGTTCAGCCTCTTCAAAATGCCCTTTCTCTAGAAGTTTGGGCAATTTTTTGTACTTAGCTTTCGCCGATTCTTTACGTGGCGGTTTTGTCTTCATAAAAAGTTTCCAAAAAAATGGGGGCCTAAGCCCCCACTTCTTCAGTTACCACAAGATTTATCCAAGCAAGCTTAGAACATTCTGTGGCGCTGCGTTAGCCTGTGCGAGCATTGCCGTACCAGCTTGTTGCAAGATCTGTGCCCGAGCCAACTGCGCTGACTCTAAAGCAAAGTCCGCATCTTGAATCCGAGACTTTGCTGCCTCCGTATTCTCGACAACATTAGACAGGTTCGAGATCGTATGATCAAGGCGATTCTCGATTGCACCCAAAGATGCTCGATTAATACCCACCTGAATAATTGCTTGGTCCAGTACAGTCAACGCAGACTCAGCACCTGACGACGATGATACGGATAATCCTGACACAAGAACCGTATTGCCTAAAGATGGCTCAATGGTGTCATAGTCAGCGGCACCAACGTTCATCTCTAAAAGCCCGTGCTCCGCAACCGCCGCATTACTGCCTAGATCGATCGAAATCGGTGAATCATTCAACGAACTTAGGCGAATCGCACCGTAGTTAGTCGTAGATGCACTGAACGCTTTGGTAGCATCAGTAGGCAAAGTAACGGAAAAGCGAATCACCGCAGATCCTGCTGACAAGCCCGTATTGAACTGCAACGCAGCTGTTCCACCAACACTTATTGAAATTGCACTGAAAAACATTCCCACCGACTCGCCAGCATAAGCATTATTCGACTCGCCGCTCTGAATGAAATTGAACATAAGGTCACGGAATCCCTCCGCAATTTCCATTTGGGCATCACCTGACTGTACCGTGTAAGTAAACGATGTAACCCCCACGCTGAAGGAATGTAAGAGAGCACCACCGCCAGTATTTGCGATATACCCGCCAGACTCAAAGTGCAAAGTAATCTGCATGCCCGCGGTATAGTTTAGGTTACCAAACGCTACTGTACGAATTTGTCCTTTAGTCAAGCTACTATGATTTTTACCACCCACCTCTGCTTCGAATGTGTCGTCCAAATCGTAGTCGAAGTTATCGATTGTTACTTGTTGTACGTTATTACCAACCAACTTCACGTTGTTACCGTTAATTGTGGCTACCACACCGGTTACAGACGTCGCACCATTAATATTTGAAACGGTACTTGCTAGGGTCGAGGACATCGCGATTGCAGTACCATTTATGTCAAAGGTCATGTCAGCAACGAAATCCACATTTGAGAAATCAAATGTCTTCTCAAAATATGCCGACGCAACTACCGAGGTCTCAGTCTGAAATGCGTTGATCAAGTCAAGCTTTCCCTGGAACGAATCAGAATTGGTAGAAAGGGTTGCCTCATAAATATCAACGCCATTAAGTGTGATGTCGCCTTGTCCAATTGTGCCAGCAATACCACCCGAAGTTAGGGCAATACCCGTCACTGTGTATGGCTGTCCCTGTGGGCTTTCATCCACCTCTCGGAATCCAACCGCCTGAAGATCAGAAAGGGCACCCGGAGCAACGAGTCCATCATTACCACGAGTAATTGTAATGTCGTCGCCATTTGTAGATGCTAAACGCATAAAACCGTTGAATTGGTTAGCGGAGTAAGTGACTCCAGTCAGACCGCCAGCAACACCCGAACCAGTCTCAACTGTAAAACCTGTACCACCATCTCGAGCGCCGTTGGTTCCTGACATATCGGCCACGGAAATCGAAGCACCGGTTGCGTTGGATAAGACGAGACGCCCAGCTTCATCAAGCGCCGCTTGAACAGATCCACCCGTCGCAAGATTGATGTTACTTACCATCTCTGCCATAGAATTGGACGAGCCAATAATCGCCTCTGTCGCTGGCGTAGTGCCGACTGCACCTATTTGAATTGCCAATTGATCTGCGGCAATGATTCCAGTACCCAGGTTACCAGCAACGACTCGGTTAAACGCAGTCGCCGAAACACCAGCATCTGCATCATTAACAAGATCAACGAAGTCCGCGATGTTGTTGTTAGATGTTCCAGTACCATTCACGTCAGCAGCGTTTGCCGTTCCATCGAACGCTCCAAGAGCGACATCATTAATCTTGATGTCTCCGGCATTAATAATTGTCGTGGTAGATAACGTATTCCGGCCACTGACCAAAACGCCACCAGTACTACTCCCAGTGCTCCCGGTGCCGATACCAAGCGCAGACGTCGAAACAGACCCGATTCCGATAGACAGGGTATCGCCAAGCTCGTAACCGACCTGGATATTTGCTGAAAATGATCCGTCTAGTAAGTTTTTACTATTAAAGGTAGTTGAGGACGCAATTCGATCAATCTCTTCCTTCAACTGCTGAACTTCTTGATCCAAGGACGCTCTGTCGACCGCATTGTTTGCACCGGACGTTGACTGAACAGCAAGCTCGCGCATCCGCTGAAGCATTTCCGTCACTTGTTGCATCGCGCCCTCGGCGCTTTGCACAACTGAAATTCCGTCGTTCGCGTTTCGAATAGCCATATTGAGGCCACGAACCTGCGAGTCCATTCGGGTCGCAATTGCCAAACCGGCTGCGTCATCAGCTGATGAGTTAATCCGCTTTCCTGAAGAGAGACGCTCCATCGCAGTCTCCATATCTTTACGTGACTCCATCAAATGACGTTGTGACGCAATTGACGATACGTTGGTGTTTACTACAAGTGCCATGATAAGCCCCTCTATACAGTTGTTTAATTTCTGCGCCGGCACATTCTTGCCAGACCTGAGGAATAAATCGGCCGCTTTCCGAAAAGCTTTAGCCCTATCGGCAAATACTTTCCTACTAATCGGCAAAATACGGCATCGAGTGGCCGCTGTGGCGGCAACCATTAGAATGTGAGGTATAGATATGTGAGGTATAGATATGTGAGGTATAGATATGTGGATAAAGCAGAGATCACTAGACCAGGTATTTCTTTCCCTGGCAGATATTCGTTCGAGATAGTGAAGAAATCACCAAATGACGATACGGAATAACGTATTCGTATAATGAAGAAAAGAATTGCAGGCATACGGCTTGGCGGGGAGTCCCCGTCATATTAATCGATTCAGAACAAGATAGGACTTTCTATAAGTAGCACTGGAGAGACTAATGCTTTGAGATGAAGCGTGTTTAACAGTTGGCCTGGAAATGACCGGACCAACGATATCCATATCGTGACCCGGAACAAGCGGCAGTGGAAATGCTTAACTATCTAATAATCAGAGCCCTAGATTTAAAAATTAGCCCTGATTATCAAAACTATCAAAAATGAGGCCCCTCATTCTATCAATATTATGTGCAGAACGAATTACTTCATCAGTCGGCAGCTGACGAATCAACTTACCCGATTTATCGTCGATGACAGAAACAACAGGACGATCAAGCACCTCATCAATCTGAAATCTCAACGAATTCGCACTCGCAGGCATTGCCTGCTGCAGACTTTTAACCAACTCGGCAAGCTTAACTGGACTCATGGAGTCTGTTGCCAGTTCCATCGCAGAAGATGCCTTATCTTTTAGCTCTTGATTCCGCTCGATCGGGTTTGGGACAGTGGGGCCTGCAATCTCAACAGGCTCTTGTGGCCGTGAAAAAACTTCAGATTTTTTTACAGCTGCTTGAACGCCGCCATCGGCGCCAATTGGTGGTATTTCGGCCATTTTAGCCCCCTTTGCCTAAGCATAAATATATGTGTCATCAGACGTTGTATCGACAGTAGTACACAAAGCTTTAGCAAAAGGTAAGAGAAAAATTAATCTCTATTGTTGAATGGCAAATTTGCGAGCGCAGATTCCAGGAATGATTTGGTGCTATTCATTGCGTCAATCGCCATCTCCATGGCCGAGAACTGCTTGATGTATCGACTCTGAATTGACTGCATGCGGCGATCCAATTCTTCGAGATCTTCCTGATAATCAGAAACCCGAGTTTCTGTGTTACTGATTCTTGACTTAACTACCCCGTCGTTCGCCAAAAGCTCAGAAAGGCGTTGAATGCCATCCCCGGCAATTCCGCGATTCGCGGTACCCACATTCGATTGATTGTTTGTGTCGGCAGAAAAAATCGAAATGACGTCGGTAATATTATTGAGCAGCGCGCTATCCAGTCGATCCCCATCCACTTGGAGCTTGCCGTAACGGTCAAATGCGACGCCAATTTCCGATAAATATGAAATATTACTAGTCGCTGCTGAGGATGCTGAGGAAAACATTTCCTTTAAGTGCCGAGAAATATTTGCAAACCCGCCGTCACCCGACATCGTACCACCTAAGTCGTCAGTAGAATCTGGGTCAGTCAGCATATCGAGTTGTGCGTGCACTGCGTTGTAAACAACAACCAAGTCGTTAATTCGAGTCTTAATGGGATCGGTTGTTTGGGCAACGGTTAAAATACCAGTACTCGCAGTCACCCCTAAGAGATTGAGGGTCACACCCTCAATCACGTCAGTAATCGTATTCGTCGATCGCGTAATCGTCACGCCATTCACATCAACGCTCGCATTCGCTGCCGATGACAGCCGGTCACCAAAAGCAAGTTGAGTACCCGAATTGGCTGAGGTAGTCAATGTGAATCCATTCGCAGTGCCCAGCAAATCAGAGGTAAGCACAATTTTGTATGGACCAGGCCCACCAGCGGTGTCCATCACCGATGCCGTGAGCCCAAGATTTGCTTCATTAATTTTGTCAACAACGCCCTGAGGCGTGGTCGTTGTTACCGCAACTGCCGTAGCCACTCCGGCCGCGTCAGTCACCGTAATATTAAAAGTAGCACCACCATTCAATGATGTCGTGAGCGCAGGGTATGTGGCGGTTGAACCCCAGCGATCCCCTTGAGCCAATGCAGTTACAGCAATCGACGTCCTCCCAAGTTCCGCATCTGCCGTTGCCGACACGCTGAAAGAGGCTGATCCTGAAGATGTATTTTCGCCCGAGACCCCGACCGAATACTCGGCGAAATCTTTGGCGTCGTTGAGGGACTGAAAAGCAGTATTAAGACTTTCAAGTGAGGCCGTTAAGATTCCATACGCAGAAATTTCGGCCTGACTTTGCTCAATTTTTCGATTAATTAAGATTTCTTTTGGTGCTCGCTCCGCTGCAATAAGAGACTCAACAAGACTGTTCGAGTCAATGTCCGCACCGGCTCCAAGAGCACCTAAAAAGTCAACCGCCATTTCTATTCCTTCGCCTTACAATTAAGATCATCGACCATTACTGCAAAAGCTTTAACACGCTCTGTGCTGCTGAGTTTGCCTGGGCCAACATGGCTACCGACGCTTCTTGGAGAATCTGAGCCCTCGCCAACCGAGTCGACTCTGCCGCAAAATCAGCATCCATCACCCGGGACATTGATTCGGACGTATTTTCTGAGATATGCATCAGATTCGAAATTGTCGACTCCAATCGGTTCGCCACGGCACCCAGGCCTGCTCTGTTTGCGGCCAATGTTTCCAATGCAGCATCCACAACGGTCATGGCCAAGACTGCTGAGTCTCGTGTCGAAATATCAATCTGAGACACATAACGTACGGTCTGGGTCGGCTCCGTTCCGCCACCCACCGCGGTCAGATCCCCACGGAATCCGATATCGGCCAGGGCATCACCAGAAAATGCCAGTGTATTCGATGCGTCTGCGCGTCCTTCAGTTACCGCGAACGTGAACGTATCCCCGCCACGGCTGTAAGAGACCACAAGACCAAGTCCGGCAGCTGCAAACTCCGCATTCATTTCACTGACGACATCATCCATCGAGTCAAATACATAACCATCCATATTGGACGGTGTTCCGGTCCCGGTCACGGGTGCCCCAAACGCTTCAGTAACAGACGTTCCCGTTAATGACACCGTATAATCGCCAGCAGGTACCATCGACAGTGTCAGTGATGAATCCGTGCCCCCGGTCTCAAAAGTAAATCCTTCGTTTAGAAACGCGGTGTTTGCAGAACTTCCAATTAAATCCGCGTAATCAGAAAATGATACCGACGCACTCGAACTATCGAGTGTCAGTAACTGCTGACTGATTGCTCCGGTCACATTGTCGATTACCTCAAGCGTAACCGTATTGTCCGCACTCAAATCAACACCATTGGAAAAAATGCCAGCATCAACTGCCGAACGATTTGCTGCAACGCCAAATGGGTCTTCACCTGTTTGAGACGCGGCGACCGTGCCGGCAGTTCCGTTCAGCGCGTTAGCATCCGTAACGAGTGTGCCGCTGTACCCAATCGCTCTTCCGCTGTTCTCCGTAAATTTCAGACCCCATCCATAAGGAGAGGCTGAATCTTGCATGGCGTCTACTGTGACGTGGGGCGATAGCTGTGCGCTTCCGTCAACAGCATCCTGCACGGCGGCCGCTAGTTGAGCCATCGTCGTGTAGGAACCCGCTGCAACACTCAGGCTTGTTGTCGTGCCTGAGGCATTAAGTTCGATCACCAAAGTATTGTTTGATGTATCAAGCGTGATTGGTGCCACACCGAACGTTTTGACATAACTCGCAACAGCTGACGTATTGCCATCCGCTATAATTGCTTCGTTCGCTTCTAAGCCCAGTGTCAGTGAGCCTGTCGTTGATGCTTGCGATGCACCACCATTGGACACAACTGATAAGTTAGTCGTTCCATCATTTGCATTACGCCCCGTCAGTGTCTCAACCAGACCATCGGCACCCGCTGCAATTGTGTCACTGTGCTCACGCAGGATGATCGTTCCTGAACCACCCGCTACATCGAGCTTCACCAAACCTTGGTCGGTCAGAGAAACGGTCACAGCGTTGTCACTACTAAACGCACCACTTGCGTCAAGCGTCGCCTGCAGCGCAGCCACAAACTCTGTACTCGTGACGGTCGCATCAGCGCCGGATAGTGTCGTTTGATTGGCCATGTCTAGGTCAATAAAACTACTTCCGTTAACGCTGATAGCAAACTTAGTTTCTTTGTCTGACGTAATATTTGTAAACGTCTGATTATTATTACCAGTACCTGTTAAGGTAATTTCCGTGCCCGCTGTTGCGTTAGCCTCTGACGTCGCAAGCTTATAATTACTATTATCAACCCGAATGACATAATAGTACTCGCCATCCGTCAGCCCTCCGATCGCGGTTCCGGCTTCCCCACTGTATTGAACCACGTCACCCGTGACCAGACCATGAGTGGCCTCTGTAATCGTACCCGTGAGAGTGGCGACGTCAGCCGTGGCGATAGTGTCAGTGTTCAAAGTTGCAGCATACGTCCGATCAGTCAGTGCACCAATATCAGGCGCGGTGGCCGCTGGATTGATATTGAGAGCGCCCGGGTCGGATAGAAATTCTGTGCCACCGAGTTCTATGCTGTGTCCATCCGCACTTGCAAACGTAATTCCCTGATCACCATTAGAGTCCGTTGTAACACTCACAATTACCGGAAAATTACCAAGCTGTGTAAACGGACTGTCATCGATGGCTGCCTGGACCGCGATCGCTAACTGGTCCATTGAGTAATACGTGTCGTCGGCAACATCAACAGTGGTTGGCGCTCCGCCGTTCATCGCAATTGTAAACGTATCGTTGGAATTGGTTAGACTTTGCGCATTACTTCCAGTGCCCGTCAACGTGATTTCGTTACCCGCCATCGCATCGGCATAAGATTCCGCCAACCGGATCGTGTCAGCATCAATCTTAATCACATAATAATCGGTTTCATCCGCGAGTCCTGCCAATACAGCTCCTGCGTTAGCCTCGTAGGTCAGTTTCTGGCCCGAGGCATAGCCGTGATCTGTGATTGTAATCGCATCTTCCGTGGCACCAGTTGCAGCGCCATTAATGACGACATCAGTCGTCGCAATCGCATTCGCCTGCGTTCCAGCAACAATTTTTGTATCAACTCCAAATGGTTTGACCGGTCCTAGAGTTGTTGAGTCTCCATTGGCCAAGTTATCGGTCGCCCCAAGAATAACCGTGCCTCCAGTACCACTTTCAATTGCGGCACCATCATCTGCCTTGGTATTCTTAATCAAGAATGCTGCCATACCATCGGCCGCTGCCTTGGTAAAGGTCTGAGCATCATTACCCTGACCTGTTAAGGTAATTTCCGTTCCCGCAAATGCATCCTGTTTCGTAGCTGCAAGCTCAATGGTGTCATCGCTTTGGCGTATGACGTAATACTTTGTTGAATCAGTCAAGCCCGCCAGAGCGGCACCGGCCCCATCGCCGTAAGTCACTTCGTCACCAGTAACAAATCCGTGATTCGTAATGGTCACTGTATCGTCAGCAACAGTGACATCAGCCGCCGCCACAGTTTTAACGGTGCCCGCAAGCTGATTTGAGTGTTCTGCAAAATCAATCGTTCCTGCACCACCAGCCACGGTCATTTCAATCTGACCAGAGTCATTAACGGAGACAGTCACCGCGTGATCACCAGTCAACAAACCATTTTCATCAATCGTAGCCTGCATCGCAGATACGAAATCAGCTGATGAGACATATGCGTTCTTTGTGAAGGTTTGCGCACCGTTACCTGTCCCTGTCAGAACAACAGGAATTTCGTCGCGCGCCTCAGCAAACGTTTGTGCAAGTCTGATGTTATTGGCATCTACCTTGATGGCGTAGTAATCCTGACCATCAGTCAGCCCTGCGATCGCAGTTCCACCTTCCGAGTCATAAGTTATTTTGTCGCCCGTTATGTAATCGTGCCCAGTGATTTGGATTATATTTGTAGCAGTGGGGTTCGTTGTAGTTATTACAGTGACAGCGGCGGTTCCGACGGTAACGGGTGTCGAATCCGACCCAATACTTAGGTCCGTGAGCGCTTGCGCAATATCAAAGTCCTGACGGCCAAGACTGTTTACATTCAGTGAAAACTGCGTCGTCTTATCACCAGCATCATTGCCGGTTTTTGTTGTAAGAGGACCCACAGCATAAGTTGTTGGACGGAAGGCGCCAACCTGCTGTCCAGACGCGGCCTGTGTCTGCTCAGTGCCTACAAACGTCATTGGCACCAATGCACTCGTGGCTGGAAGTTCCGTGTCTGGTGGTGGCGCAGCGAGATTAATCGTTTGCGTAACACCATTAACGGCCACATCAAACGTCAGATCCTGGTAATCAGTCGGAACAGAACTCACTGCCTGAACCTCCATCGAGGCCCGGGTTCCAACTAAAATCGTATTCTCGGTATCGTCTGACGAAATTAAAAATGACTCAGGCGCATCAATGATCAGTTGCCCGCCGGCAATTGCCGCCGTTGCATTGTATGCACCAGTCAGCTCAGTTGTGCCGTTCCCTGACAAGTCTAATCCCGTGGTTCCGGCCGTCACAAAATCATCGATCTGAATATTGTAGCCCTGGTCCTGATACAACCGAACGAACTCATCGCCATTATCATCGATTTCGACGGTCGCGGAAATATTATGATCTGCGAACTTCGCGTTAATCCCTGACGCCATTGAATGGGCCTTGGACGCGGCGGTACCGCCCACCGTGACGGTATCAATTAAGTTGCCTGCTGAGTCAGACGACAAAGAAAAGGAAAAACTACCCTCACCCGTGACATACGCATCAAGCGTCGTGGTCGCACGCGAATTCACTTGCGCACCGGACTGATTCAGTTTATCCGAGATGTCTCGAGCACTGTCACCCATATTTATCTGAACGATGCGCGGCACTTCTCTGCCAACGGCCACGGTCAGTGTTTGGTTATTCACGCCGTTGGTCATGTCCTCAACTGCATCACCAATATTGATGTAGCCGGCATTACTCAGCGTATTCTGAGTGTACGCACCAATATTGGAAGGCCTCAGGTCACCAATATTGACCGTAATCTCTTCGTTATTAGTTTGTCCAATCTGAAATGTTTTGTCATGGAACGTCCCGTTCAGGAGGAGCTCACTATTGAACCGGGTCGTGGTCGTGATTCGCAAAAGCTCCTCTTGGAGCTGTATTACTTCCTTGTTCAAGTTGACCCGATCAGAGTTGGATGGCGCACCACCCGCCGACTGAATCGACAATTCGCGAATCCGCTGAAGAATCGAAGTTGTTTCTTGCAACGAGCCTTCAGCCGTATTGACCAAAGAAATGGCATCACCCGCGTTTCGTACTGCCTGGGCAAGACCAGAAATCTGAGCCTCCATCCGTGCGCTAATCGCGAGACCTGCCGCATCATCAACCGCACTGTTGATCCGTTTACCGGACGCAAGGCGCTCCATGGCCGAAGCCATTTCTGTTTGCGTCGCTGCTGAGTGACGCTGTGCGTTTAATGCAAGTACGTTGGTGTTTACCGTTAATGCCATGATCTGAACTCCAAATCTGCCGGGCGTAACCAATACGCACCGGTAAAAAAATTTCCTCGTAAACTTATATGCGAGATCTATGCCACTTTTATTGCCGCCGCCAGGTAAATACCTTAAAGGGCACGCTTTACGGGCGTTTCAGCATTTCTTGAGGATCAAAAATTCGTTTTTTATTCGTATAAAAATGATGGAATCTTCGGATTGCCGGCAGAGTGTCGGAAGACCGACAAAGTTTGCCGCCTATCTATCGAATGTAGTCAAACAAAGACAATTGAGAGATCTTCGCAAACGACGCCTGCGCAGCCTCTAGTGACATCATTTTTGACTGCATCTTCGTGATTGCAGTCGCGAGATCGAGATCTTCTTCACCAGACAACGTTGTTTGTAATTGCAGCTTCAAGTCTTCGTTGATCGTGATTTCATCATCAAGCGAGCCCATCTCAGAACCAATATCTGCCAGCGACAACGTCACAATATCGAGCATCTGATCAAAATGGTCCAACTTCGACTGGATTTGGTCTTGAGTCCCATTCCGCAGAAAACGCGCGACCTCTTGCAACGACTCAAAAAACTCGACCCGCTCCGGGATGGGTGGTGTCGGTTGCTGAATTAAATTAACCTGAATCGACTGGTCATTGATTGCGGTCCTCTCCTCGGACTCAAACCGCACTAATCCAATATTTTCACGCAGTGCACTGATTTGAACCTGCTCTGGATTTAATGGGTCAAACTCTATCGTCGCCGACTGAGAAAAGAGACCAGACGTATTGACAGCATTGGTGAATGCTTGCAACACATCCGCCCGCGAGGGTTCGTCATTGCTCAATCCCTCATCACCCGTAATCACATAAGAAAATGAGCGAGAGCCGATCGACAAATGAATTTTGTCACCAACTTCCATCGTTCCATCAAGTGTTAATTGACTGGCCCCAGTCTCTTCGTCCGTCTCAATAGACGCGACCATGTCATCGATTGGCTTCGCTTCAGCATTGGATGAATCAACCAATACCGAATGATTAAAACCGTCGACCCCATGAATCTGAAGTCGCTGATCAACCACACGAGCCTCGATGCCGACCAAGTCACCTGCCAAGACCGATTCATTGATTCGGACAGCAAAGTCATCGAGCAGGCTTTGTTTGGTCTGGCCTGGCTGAATAGTCGCCGCAAATTGTTGGCCATCGATCTCCAGCGCAAATGAATCACCTACTTCAAGGGTTCCCGTCGTATCGACTTCATAAATGGATGACGTCGCCTCCATGATCTGGCCGGACAAGACTGGCTTGAAAATATCGAGCCCATTACGACCCAATGACGAACGCCGGGTCGCATTAAAGTCGATACTTTGATTGAAGCTATCGCCTTGGTACCGAATCGTGCCATCAATATCTTCGTTGTACGGCATCGTCTTTACCCGAGAACCTGCAAACAAATAATTGCCGTTCGCATCGGTGCCATTCGCTAAATTCTTCATTGCAGAGATCAATTCATCCGTCTCAAGCGCAAGCACCTCACGGTCTCTGCCAGATGTGGTTGCACTCGCGCCCTGAATCGCCAATTGCTTCATACTGATCAGGGCGTCTTTTGCGCCACTCAAGTACGTTTCTTCGATCCGAAGTCGGTCATTGACCGTGTTTAATGATTCCTTATAAGAATCAATTTCATCGATCGATGACTTGATCCGAGCAATATTTACTGCGAGCTCAGGTGAATCAGAAGGTCGAACTAATTCTTTCCCGGTCGAGATCTTTTCCTGAATACTAGCCAGTTCGCTTTGCTGCTTGGACATCAAATCAACAGCCCGACTGAATAAGAGTGTGGTTGAAATTGTCATGATTTATCCCTAACGAATTTGGAGGATCGCGTCAAAAATTTTGGTGGCCGCCTGCATTACCTGGGCAGAGGCTTGATAAGCCTGTTGAAACCGAATCAAATCAGCGGCCTCTTTATCCAGATTGACACCAGCGACACGATCACGGGCCTCAATGGCCTGCTTTCGAACAATCTCAAGCGCATCTCTGGCGATTTCTGACTGTGTGGCGACGTTACCCACATCCCCTACAAAGCTCAGATAACCCTCGGTCAGGGTTAAATCACCTGCCAGCAATGACGTTGACTCGATATCAATCATGCGGAGCACATTCGAATTGTTACCTTGGGCATCAAACGATCCGCCAGGACCAAGATTGTTCCCATCCACAATAAACGAATCACCGATTCGCGCCTGTTGATCTAACACGATCTCAATGCCCTGATAATCAAGACTTACCTCTCCTTGATAAGTCCGCTCACCAAGTATTGTATTTGTGGTCAAGTCACGAATGACGTAACGATCAGAGGCGGTAAACTCAAACTCGATACGACGCGATCTCAACCCGTCTGCAACAGAAAGATCACTCCGCTCCGAGTGAGCAGAAATCATTGCTGTTCCGCTCCCACCAACGAACACCAATAGATCCTCATCAATTTGTCCGGACAAGCGAATCTGGGTATCGAGGCCAAGTATGTTCAAGTCGGATGGCTCCCCGCTCTGACCAAGATCAAATCGGATAGGATCCCCATCCCCTGATTCCAGACGCATTGAGATACTGCCAATATAAGCTTTACTCGAAATTCCCAAGGCATTCGTTCCTAAGCCGGCTGAAGAGCCGCTCAGGACAATATTGTCGCCACCGAGATCATTGTTCTGAAGCGCTACATTGCCGTTACGAAGAATACTCGCAAACACACCTGTCGAATCGGTTTCGGCATTGATTGATGCCACCAAGTCATCGGCACTATCAAACCGCGTCAACGAACCGGTCTCATGTGAGGTCACACTGTGTCCATTAATCTGCAGTCCCACCCCTGAAGTCAGCCTGAGTAAATCTTTCGGTATCTCGAGCAGGTTTGTCGCAAATGTCTCAACATCAGTGTTCGCAGAATCCACCCACGCCTTGACGTCACTGGCTGACAAAATTCCCGAATCACTGATTACTAGCGAGCCTAACTCAGTTCCATTTAAAGCAATGTCACCCTCATCAATCAAGATGCGTCCAGCACCCGTTGAATACTCAATACCGCGGCCCGTTAAAGAGGCCACAAACTTTGAATTTGTTGTTGATACGCGACCAGCACTTATGAGATCTGAGGAGATAAAATCTCGACCCTGACTCAATCTAACTTGGCGATCAGCCGTGAAGATTTCTGCGGTCACCCGCTTTTTAATGACGCTATCACTCGATTCTAGATTCTTTCCATTATTAAACGTTAACAGCGTGGCGATCCGGGCCGCGAGATCATCATTAATCAGGTCAGATGTAACTTCTTCAGAAACTTCAGAAAATGCCACCCTTAATGTTTGCGCGGTCCCTTCATAGGTCTCGTCAATCGTTCCGATCTCGATGACCGATTCACCCCGGCCTAAATACAAAATGTTATCGACCACAGTCACGGTTCCAAGCGACGTTTTTGGGTACAGAGAATTCTCAAGTCCCAAGCGATCGAGCGGTGACGCCGGCTCTAATGTAAGATCAAGCCCGCCACCTGCGAAGTCTGTCCCAACCGGCGCCTCAAAATACAAACTATCGATTGGCATCAAATCAGTCACATGCTCTGCATCCACTTTCAGGCCATACAAGAGCTCAAAATCTTTATATGCAGACATTCCTGTCTGGTTCAAATAAGCGCTGTCGTAAGAGGCATTCGGTGAAAATTGCTCCAAACTATCCACCATTTGCTGTCGCTTTGCGGAATCAGCTCCTGAACCAACTAAATGACGCCCATCAGTCGTCAGTATTTGCAACGAAGCATTGGACCCAGAAGACAGGTCAATGGTGAACTCAACATTTTTTTGACCTGCGGTGATGACAGTAAGCGGAGTAATTTGAGAAGGCTCAACCTCAACCGCTCGACTGCCTTCCAGATCAATCAAATCAAGCCGTGCACTAGAAATCTGCTCTTTACCGACAAATGAAGCCTGCGGATCAGATATGCCTGAATTCGTGGTCGACGGCGTGACTCTAAATAATGATGCCGTTGCAATTTCAGAACCCATATCAAGCGCAAGACGCATCCCTCGAGCAGCACTGGCATCAGGATTTAAAATAAATTGATCACCCACCGTTGGAGCACCCTTGACCTCAATGACAATCCCGTCAAATTCCAGAATGCCAGCGGCATTAGATACAACCACATCGCCATCAATATCCTCTGCGTACCAGCGGCTATTGGGCTCATCGTAAGCAACCATCAATTGACGTGGCTGATAAACCTCTGAATCAGACACCGAAATCTCGACATCAAAATTTCCAGACGACGCCCCTTGATCCACATAAAACGAAGGAACGACTTCGAAAAAATTAGTCCCAAGATCTCCGTTCGCGTTGAGACCAGTCGTTTGAACTTGGTTAACTGCACCTACGAATACTGAGGCCAGCTCATTTAAACTGCTGTTCACATGGACCAACGTTTCTTCATAGAATCGAGAGTATCCGGCAATACTGCCGCTAGGAATTCCGGTCAGCGATTCATTGCCTAGTTCGCCCTGGAGTCGATAATCCAAGCGACTAGAGCCATCATTGGTTTTTGACACAGCAAGCTCCTGAGACTTGATCCCAGAAACGATTAGTCCCTGTCGCGAAGACTCAGATAAAGAAACAGTCACCGCGCCACGCTTATCAAAAGTCGTTTTGATCTGAACATATTCAGACAAATCTCTTAATAATTGATCTCGACGATCCAATAACTCAGGCGCCTGATCGATGACTAACGTTTTCTTCAGGGTTTGCCGGTTCACTTCCGCAATCTGGCCGGTCAGTGCATTCACTGCACGAACCTCAGCTTCCAGAGCAGATAGTGACTGCTCTCCCAAATCATCAATTTGCACAGCCAATCCCTGAAACCGAGATGCAAGTGCCTCGGACTCGCTCAGCATTATTCCTCTCAGTGCAGGTGAGACTGGATCAGTCGACAACGACTTGGCTGAAGAGAAAAATTGGTTCATCGCGGAGGTCAGTCCGATCTTTTCATCACCCAGAACATCCAACAAACGGTTTGCATATTCGACGGTTGCTCCCTGCGACTCAAGATCCGAAGTGGCCTGCTGAAGAGACGACTCTAAAAAACTATCGTACTGACGGGACACTCGATCAAAATAGGCACCCGTTCCCAAAAATCCATTACCAACTTCAGTCGGCTGGCTTTGACGTATCTCAGTCGTTTGCCGGCTATATCCCTCAGTAGTCAGGTTGGCAATATTGTTCGAGACCGTTGCCAGAGCGCGCTGGTAAACACTAATTCCGGTTGAGCCAATTGAGAGAAGATCAGCCATTATTTCTCTCCGCTACGTAAAAACTGGTTATGGTTCAACAAAAAATCTTTGGTGATCCCTTCAGAAATCGGCAAAAAGTCCGATTCATCGTTTAAGTTGAGTGCAGCCTTTGATTTCTGGTCCAGCAAAAATGGTTGCTTACTACCGTCTTCCGGCTCAGCCTGCGTTCGGCGAATGAAGCTCTCAATCATTTGTGCAACACCGGTTGTGCTTTTCTCTGACATCGCCATCACAATTTGCTGGTCATACATCTGCTCAAACGTTTTTGTTGCCTTCGACT
>Ga0114995_10001501_pt1 | contig 16444 bp, 15 predicted proteins | sample ArcticOcean_MG_C_11_FD_87038 | JGI IMG/M metagenome (GOLD analysis project Ga0114995, IMG submission 87038) | Marine microbial communities from western Arctic Ocean - ArcticOcean_MG_CB2_154 | ecosystem: Environmental > Aquatic > Marine > Oceanic | place: Arctic Ocean: Canada Basin | collected... | reverse complement strand
CATCGGATTAAAAGTCCGGTGCTCTACCAGCTGAGCTAACACCGCATTCTTTAGCAACTCGAGATTATCTAAGAATAGTCGGGCTAGGTCAACCTAAAATACTATAAAAAACTATTGCATACCAGGGAAGCGGCCAGACAACCCTCGCAGTAATTTTCCCATACCACCCTTAGCAAACATTTTCATCATCTTTTGCATCTCCTCAAACTGCTTAAGAAGCTTATTAACTTCCTGCACAGTCACCCCAGAGCCCGATGCAATACGTATTTTTCTCTTCGCCTTAATTACCTCCGGCTTTTTTCTTTCCAAAAAGGTCATGGAATTAATAATGGCCTCAATTTGCGCTAGTGACTTATCACCATCTTCAGGATTCATCTTAGCTGCAGCTGCAGATATTTGCGAAGGCATTTTATCCATCATGGCCCCCATGCCTCCCATCTTTTTCATTTGTCCGATCTGTGCCTTAAAGTCATCAAGGTCAAAACTCTTTCCCGACTTGACTTTTTGCGCTAACTTTTCTGCCTCTTTTTGGTCCACATGTTTTTGTGCATCCTCAACCAAACCAACGATATCACCCATACCCAGAATTCTTGAGGCCATTCGATCGGGATAAAATGCCTCAAGCCCGTTAGGTTTCTCACTTACCCCAACAAACTTAATTGGCTTCCCAGTTACATACTTCACAGAAAGTGCTGCGCCCCCTCTAGAGTCGCCGTCTAACTTAGTTAACACAATACCTGTCAATGGAAGAGCATCGCCGAAAGCTTTTGCCGTATTTACGGCGTCCTGACCTTGCATGGCATCCACCACGAACAGTGTCTCAACCGGAGATAGCGTTTTATGTAATTGCTTAATCTCACTCATCATCACTTCATCGATACCAAGACGTCCAGCCGTATCGAAAATAATGACGTCATGAAAATTTTTGCCTGCATACTTTAATGCGTCTTTTGCAATATCGTTAGGCTTTGCTTTAGGAGAGGAGTCAAAACAATCAACCTTCAAGTCATTTGCTAATGCTTTAAGTTGATCAATGGCTGCTGGCCGGTAAACATCGGCACTAACCAACAACACTTTCTTTTTTTCTTCCGTTAAAATTTTAGCTAACTTACCTGCTGTAGTAGTTTTTCCTGAGCCTTGGAGGCCTGCCATTAAAATAACTGCCGGTGGTTTTGCTGCTAGGTCTAAAGAAGACCTTTCTGACCCCATGAGATCAGTGAGCTCGTCTTGAACAATCTTAATAATCGCTTGCCCTGGACTAATGCTCGACAAAACCTCTGCGCCTAAAGCTTTTTCCTTAACTGTATCAATGAAATATTTTACGACAGGAATAGCAACGTCAGCTTCAATTAGCGCCATTCTTACCTCTCGCATAGCGTCACTGATATTTTCTTCAGTGAAGCGCGATTGGCCACGGATGGTTTTAATAACGGACTGCAGTCGATCAGTTAAATTTTCTAGCATCTTTAATATTTGCTCTGTTTTAAAAACTGTATGATTAGTTTTTACATTATAATTGTTTCTACCCATTAAACAAAAAAAACTATGACTTACTGGAATCTACTTTCTGCAACAATTGTGCTGTATTTAATACCGTGCATTCCCTATGTAGATTTAAAAAAGTCAAACACTCGTCTACTAATTAATGGCGCACTATTTTTAGGTCTGTTATCTCACGCGACCCTATTCTATATATCAACTTTTAGTGAAGGGATAGACTTAAATTTCTCTAATGCCCTGCTAATTATTAGCTGGGTTACGGTTTTTTTATATTGGCTAATTAATTTTAATGCTCTACATAAAGGCTTTCATTTTCTCACACTCGTTCCTGCTCTTTTGATATTAGTCATAAACCCTGTACTCAATGATCACCACTACCTTAGTAACGCCTATTCCTTTACCGCGCTAATACATATTATTATCGCCCTACTAGGTTACAGCCTCCTGGCATTTGGGGCGATCTTTTCTATTTTCTTACTTTTTGTTGAAACCAACTTACATAACAAAAAAACTGGTAGTGCATTATTTTGTAGTGACTCTTCCATCTTATCGCTCGAAAGTCATTTGTTTGCTATTTACTGGGTTGGGTTTTTATTGCTGACCATCACTATGGTTACTGGTACTTTCTTTACTGAAGAATTTTTTGGTACGTCTCTTGTTATTAATCACAAGCTGGTATTTTCTATCTTGGCTTGGTTAATTTATGGGGGGCTGTTATTTGCTAGAGCAATTTTTGGTTGGCGTGGGAAAAAAGCGATACACTTTTCCTTATTAGCTTTTGTCTTCTTATTTTTATCTTATCTTGGAAGTAAGTTTGTTATTGAGATCTTATTACCATAAATGAATGGTCGGCCAGCCCTGTATTTTCGCTTTTTCCATTAACGCTGCATCAGGATTCGTTGCTACCGGATGAGTTACTCGCTCGAGCAAAGGAATATCATTTCTAGAATCACTGTAAAAAAAAGTTTTTTCAAAGCTTTTTAATGTTAGACCCTGCAAGCCAAGCCATGCCTCTAAACGCTGTATCTTGCCTTCCTGAAACGAAGGCATTCCTGCTATCTTGCCGGTAAATTTGCCATCTATTTCTTCGGGGTCTGTCCCAATAAGGTCTGGGATACCAAAAATTTTACCGATGGGTTTAGTAATAAAGCTATTGGTAGCAGTAATAATCAGTAACCTATCACCTTTCTGTCTATGGCTTTCAACTAACTCATATGCTTTTTTTGGGATCATCGGTAAAATAACCTCATCAAGGTATTGGTCTCTTAATGCCTCTATCACATCACGCTTATTATTCTTAAGCACTCCAAACTGAAACCCACAGTACTCATAAACATCGAGGTTACCTGCTTGGTAGTCTTGAAAAAATTGCTCATTCTTTTTTTCAAAAGCTTCTTTTTCAATCAACCCTTTTTTAATTAAAAATAGAGCCCAGTTATAGTCGGAGTCACCTTTAAGTAAGGTGTTATCTAAATCAAAAATAGCTAAATTCATAGAAATTTAAATTTGAGGGTGTGCACGTTCTAGCTTTGAGAACAGCTTATTGAGCGCATTTAGGTAGGCCTTGGCTGATGCTATAACAATATCAATATCTGCTCCTAGTCCATTTACTACGCGTCCGCCTTTAGAAAGTCTTACTGTTACCTCTCCCTGAGCGTCAGTGCCAGACGTTATATTATTCACTGAAAATAATAATAATTCAGCCTGTGAATTGACTATGGATTCAATCGCCTTAAATGTTGCATCTACGGGTCCGTTACCGCTCACTTCTGCCGCATGCTCAACCCCATTAATACTAATTTTTATCGATGCGAAGGGAATGGTTCCTGTCTCAGACTGAGACCTTAATGAGATGAGCTTGTAAAGATCAACCGATACTTCGACGTATTCTTCACTTACTAGCGCATGAATATCTTCGTCAAAAATTTCTGATTTTTTATCGGCAAGCTCTTTGAATCGACTAAATGCGGCGTTGAGCATGTCATCTGACTCCACCTCGATCCCAATTTCAGCTAATCGGGTTTTAAAGGCATTTCTACCAGAGAGCTTACCTAATGATATTTTATTAGCTCCCCAACCCACATCCTCGGCCCTCATAATTTCATAAGTTTCCCGGTGCTTTAATACCCCGTCCTGATGGATTCCTGACTCATGAGCAAAAGCATTTGCACCGACAATGGCTTTATTTGGCTGCACTGGATAGCCGGTAATAGTGGAAACTAGTCGTGATGTCGGAACGATCTCGCTAGTATTGATTGTGGTTTCTAAGTTAAAGATATCTTTTCGGGTTTTAATTGCCATAACAATTTCTTCTAAGCTGGCGTTACCGGCTCTTTCACCCAGCCCATTAATAGTACATTCCACCTGTCTGGCACCATTGATAACCGCTGACAATGAATTTGCTACAGCCATACCTAAATCATTATGGCAATGTGTAGACCAAATCACTTTGTCCGCGTTAGGAACCTTAGCAATAAGCGTTCCCACTCTCTCACCCCAAGCATGTGGAATGGAATACCCTACGGTATCAGGCACATTAATGGTCTTAGCCCCAGCCTGAATTACTGCATCAAAGACCTCAATCAAAAAGCTTATATCTGACCGCACCGCATCTTCTGCTGAAAACTCCACATCATCGGTAAAGTTTAAGGACCACTTAACGGCCTGGACTGCTCTTGCTAAGACTTGATCCGATGTCATTCTTAACTTGTTTTCCATATGAATGGGGCTGGTTGCAATAAACGTATGTATTCTTCTTGACTGAGCATCTTTTACTGCATTTCCAGCTTTTTCTATATCAGACTCTATCGCCCTAGCTAATGAGCAAACAGTACTTTTCTTAACGGCTTTTGATACGGCTTGAATTGCCTCAAAGTCCCCTGGGCTTGCGGCAGCAAAACCTGCCTCAATAACATTGACCCCAAGCTTTTCTAATTGCTTAGCTATTCTGACCTTTTCTTCCTTGGTCATTGATGCGCCAGGACTTTGCTCGCCGTCACGTAGCGTTGTATCAAATATGATGAGTTGTTCAGTCAAAGATATTCCCGTCTAAAATACTTTTACTTTTCTTCATTTTTCTTTTAAAGAAGCTTACATAACCGGACAATGCGTAACCTAGAGAAAGTAAGAAAATAATTTCAGCTGGGTTATGCGAAATTATCCCAAAGATAAAAACAATAACTAAAATGGCAATAAATGGCTGGCTTTTTCTTAAGTTAATATCTTTGCCGCTGTAAAACCGTAAATCACTAGTCATAGACAAGGCAGCAAAGATCGTTAGGATAAATGCGAACCATTGCATCTGAAAAAAACCTAAAAATATTTCGTCACCGCTGACACCGTTGTCAAAGGATAACCATATAAAGCTAGCCATCAACGTTGCGGCGGCGGGTGATGGAAGCCCTGAAAAATCTTTCTTATTATCAAGATCTAACTTCACATTAAATCTGGCTAATCTGAAGGCGGCACACGTGCAGTATATAAATGACGCAATCCATCCTAATTTACCTAGTGGTTGCAAAGCCCAGACATACACCACTAAGGCCGGAGCCACTCCAAATGACACCATATCGGACAAACTATCGTATTCAGCACCAAAGTCACTCTCTGTATTTGTTAACCTAGCCACTCGACCATCCAAGCCATCCATAATAAGCGCGGCAAAGATTGCTAATGCCGCATGGTCGTATGCTCCGTTCATGGCCTGAACTATGGAATAAAATCCGGCAAATAAAGCGCCTGTAGTAAATAAATTGGGCAACAAATAAAAGCCTTTTTTGCCTAACGAATTTTTTGTAATGTTTTGTTTTGTATTATCCATAATCAAACTAAATTCTATCCTAGAATCACTTAATATTCATCGTTAAATGGTATGAAAGTATCTATAATACTAACTATTACTCAATAAAAAGAATGTTTAATGAAATTTAATCTCTTAGCCCAAGATGGAGAGGCACGTCTTGGTTTAATCAAGACAAAACATAGCACCATACAGACGCCAGTTTTTATGCCCGTAGGAACTTATGGTGCAGTGAAGTCGCTAACGCCCGATCATTTACACAACATACAATTCGATGTGATTCTAGGCAATACTTTTCACTTATGGTTAAGGCCCGGTTTGGAGGTTATTGAGTCACACGAAGGTTTGCATAAATTTATCAATTGGAATAAATCCATACTAACCGATTCTGGAGGATTTCAAGTGTGGAGTTTAGGTAAATTAAGAAAGATAACCCAGGAAGGGGTGACATTTCAATCACCTATTAATGGAGATAGTTGTTTTTTAAGTCCTGAGATTTCTATGGAAATTCAAAAAAAACTTAACTCTGATATTGCTATGATTTTCGATGAATGTACCCCTTACCCCGCATCTTTTGAGGAGGCTAAAAAATCGATGCAGTTATCGGAAGACTGGGCATATCGAAGTAAAGTGACTTTTCAAGATAGCAACAATGCTTTATTTGGTATTGTCCAGGGTGGCATGCATGAAGAGTTGAGAGATCAATCCCTAAAAACACTGACTAATATTGGTTTCGATGGCTACGCTATTGGAGGTTTGTCGGTAGGCGAACCTAAGCAAGATATGCATCGCATTGTTAAATATATTGCACCGAGAATGCCTGCTGATAAACCTCGGTACTTAATGGGTGTTGGGACTCCTGAAGACTTAATTAACTCGATTGAGCACGGTGTGGATATGTTTGACTGTGTCATGCCAACTAGGAATGCTAGAAATGGTTGGTTATTTACGCGGTACGGTGATATCAAAATTAAAAATGCACGCTACAGGAACGATCTCTCTCCCATTGACCCGACATGTCAGTGTCATACCTGCCAAAACTATACCCGCGCATACCTTCATCACTTATTTAAAATTGGTGAGATGTTAGCATCAACCCTACACACCATTCATAACCTGTACTTTTATAAACAAATGATGCTTGAGATTGGTGAGGGCATTAAAAACCAATCCTTCCAAACATATAAATCCAACTTTTTAAAAGAACGTAAGACTAATGAATAGATGCTTGTCTTATGATAAAATCTAGCTCTTTTTAAGGAGTCAAAAAATGAATGAAGGTTTAATGAGTTTTCTACCGTTTATCATAATATTTATTTTATTTTATTTTATGCTAATTCGTCCGCAAATGAAGCAAGCGAAAGACCACCGATCAATGGTAAGTGCTTTGAAAAAAGGCGATGAAGTCGCAATGAGTTCTGGTATTATTGGTAAGATTATTACTCTCGGAGACCAATTCGCAACTATTGAAGTCGCAAAAACTGTTGAGATAAAAATTCAAAAACAAACCATTCAGACTTTGCTTCCTAAGGGTACGATTAAGTCCATATAATTTAAACTGAAATAATACACATGAATCAATTCTCAAGCTGGAAATACGGCGTTATCATTATCACAGTTATATTGAGCTTAGTTTATGCTCTGCCTAATCTTTATGGTGAGTCACCAGCCATACAAATCATGCCTATTAAGTCCGGAGAGAAAATTGAAGCATCTATTCTCGCATCAGTAGAGAATGGTCTAAAGGAAAAAAACTTAACGATTGCCGGACTGATAATAGAGCCTTTTAGTATTAAAATTAAATTCTCATCTCCAGATGAGCAATTAGCAGCCAAATCTTACGTCCAAGATGTCTTGGGAGAAAGTTATGTGGTTGCCTTAAATTTAATATCTAATTCTCCAAGCTGGCTTACCAATATTGGGGCTTTACCTATGTATTTAGGGCTTGATCTTAGGGGTGGGGTCCATTTCCTGATGCAGCTCGATCTTTCTAAGGTTACCGAAAAGAAAAGTGATGGTCTTCTCCAGGATACAAGAAAATTATTGCGTGATGAAAAAGTTAAGTACTTTGCTTCTAAAAAAATTGGTAACTCTATCGAGATTAAGTTTAGGTCGTTAGATGACTTAGATAAGGCTAAGGATATTATTCGAAGCCAAGGCGGTGGGCGAGGTATTTTTGGTGGAAGTGTAGCTAAAACGACAGAGGCTTATGAATTTTCTGAAATAAATAATGCAAATGAATATATTTTGGTGGTTAAAAGTAATGAGATCTCCAACGAAGATACCATTAGCTTTGCACTCAAGCAAAACCTTGAGACACTAAACAACCGAGTTAATGAGTTGGGTGTGGCAGAACCTATAATTCAGCAACAAGGCAAAGATAGAATCGTTGTTCAGCTTCCAGGAGTTCAAGATACCGCAAAGGCAAAAGAAATTATTGGAAGGACAGCTATTCTGGAGATGCGAATGGTTGATGAAGACCAATCTTCACCTGAGAATTTAGAAACTCTAGATGCAGGCAGTCTTCCCCCAGGGACTGAGCTATACAAAGATCGTTTTGGTAACCCCATTCTAGTAAAAAAAGAAATTATTCTTACTGGAGAAAGAATTATTAATGCAGGACCGGGCGTTGACCAACAAACCGGGCAATCAATTGTATCTATCACTTTGGATAGCGCAGGCGCTAATATTTTTAAACAAGTCACACGTGAAAACGTTGGTAAAAGAATTGCGTTGCTATTGATAGAAAAAAATATTACCGAGGTTATTACGGCACCTGTGATTAAAAGCGAAATAGGTGGTGGTAGAGTTCAAATAACGGGAATGCGAAATGCCCAGGAAGCAACTGATGTAGCCTTGTTATTACGCGCTGGATCGCTTGCAACCCCAATGGAAATTGTTGAGGAAAGAACTGTTGGTCCAAGTATGGGAAAAGAAAATATTGCTCGTGGGATCAATTCGACTATATGGGGCTTCTTGGCAATAGCTATTATGATGGCATCCTACTACATGCTATTTGGCGTGATTTCCGTTATTGGGCTGTCCGTAAACTTATTGTTTCTAGTAGCCTTGCTTTCGGTTATCCAAGCAACGTTGACGCTTCCAGGTTTAGCCGCAATAGCTCTGACACTGGGTATGGCAATTGATTCTAATGTATTAATTAATGAAAGAATTCGCGATGAACTGAGAAATGGTAATACTCCGCAAGCTAGTATTAAAATAGGTTATGAGAAGGCGTGGGGGACTATTCTTGACTCCAACATTACTACTATGATAGCTGGCATAGCTCTATTTATGTTTGGATCTGGCCCGATAAAAGGCTTTGCTGTCGTGCATGTTTTAGGCATCATCACCTCTATGTACAGTGCAATATGGGTATCCAGATCTATCGTGAATTATATTTATGGTTCAAGGCGTAAATTAGATTCACTCTCAATTGGAGAAATATTTAAAGTGGAAAATAACTAAGTATGGAAATTTTTAGAGTCAAGAAAGATATTCCTTTTATGAAATACCGAGGTATCTCGGCGGTAATATCCACTTTAACGTTTGTGCTTGCTGTCGCCTTTTTAAGCATCAAGGGATTAAACCTTGGAGTTGATTTTACTGGTGGGACTATCATGGAGGTCAGCTATCCAGAAGCCGCAAATATCGAAAATATTAGGGGGACATTAAGAGCGCTAGACTTGACTGATACCCAGGTACAAAATTTTGGCACCGCCCAAGACGTTTTAATTCGCCTCCCCATCAAATCAGATCTCTCGATTGCCGAGCTATCGGAAAAAGTTGCTGCTGCGCTAAAAATTGACAATGAGGGTGTTGAGATTATGCGAGTGGAGTCGGTTGGAGCTCAGGTTGGAGATGAGTTATATGAAGACGGTGCGCTTGCAATCCTATTTGTTTGTATGGGCATTGTTCTTTACTTGACCATGCGATTTGAATGGCGCTTTGCTATCGCGGCTATTGTTGCCAACCTCCATGATGTCATTATTATTTTAGGTTTTTTTGCCTTCTTTCAATGGGAATTTAATCTGACAGTGCTGGCTGCAGTTTTAGCTGTATTGGGTTACTCAGTCAATGAGTCCGTAGTGGTTTTTGATAGGGTACGGGAGAATTTTAGAAGGATGAGGAAAGCATCTGTTGAAGACGTCATAAACAATGCCATTACTCGCACTATGTCCAGAACAATCATGACCCATTTATCTACTCAGACAGTTGTTATATCTATGCTTATCTTTGGAGGAGAGATACTGAATAACTTTGCCTTGGCATTAACTATTGGCATTTTGTTTGGGATCTATTCATCAATCATGGTGGGCTGCCCTCTTGCTATGTGGCTAGGAACAAGTCAGTCTAACTTAGTGATAGCAAAGCCTGAAAGTAAAAACAATCCAGAAGCTTTATAATTTATTACAGTGACGCACTTTTCATTAGCGAATCAATTAATCTTACTAGCAAGCTTGCTGATAATATCAGCCTTTTTTTCCCTATCTGAAACGAGCTTGATGTCCGTCAATCGTTTTAGATTGAAGCATCTTGCCAGGAAGGGTAACCGAGGCGCCATTCTAGCCTCAAAACTTCTCGATGAAACCGACAAATTATTAAGCGTCATTCTTTTATGTAATAACTTTTGCAATGCAGCAGCAGCAACCTTAGTTACCATCATCGCCGTTCAGCTCTATGGTGAGGATGAAGCCATCATTATGTCGGGAACCGTTATAACCACTTTCCTTATACTAATTTTTAGTGAGATATCACCAAAGGTTATTGCTGCAGCACATGCGGAAAGATTGGCACTTCTATGTAGCTTTGTCTTATTTCCGTTACTGAAAATACTTTACCCCATCGTATGGTTTGTGAATATTTTTGTATTAAGTATCTTAAAAATATTTAATATAAAAATTAACTTTACGCAAAATCATTTAATTACCATGGACGAGCTTAAAAGTATTATTAGCGAATCAGGACAATTTATCCCAAACAAAAATAAATCTATATTCCTCAATTTAATTGACTTAGAAAAAATTACCGTTGAAGACATTATGATGCCACACACGAATATTGAATCGCTCAATGTAAGTCAGTCAGTAGAAGATATGTTAAACAAGGTATCTAGCTCTCACAATCAAAGCATTCTATTTAAGAAAGAAGACAATGAATCCATTGAGGGCGTTTTAGAGATCAATAAACTACTCAAGCTTTTGATCAAATCAAAAGACGGTACTATTGCAAAGCAACAAATCATGGATATTATTGATGAGCCCTACTTTATTCCCGCCGGAACCAGCCTGTATAAACAGATACAGTATTTCCAAGATAATCAGGAAAAGATTGGCTTAATCGTAAATGAACACGGAGAGTTTATTGGGTTAGTTACCCTTGAGGACATCCTGGAAGAAATAGTGGGTGAGTTTAATGTTGAGCTTCCTTCAAAATTATCAAAAATTACGTTTGATAATGATGGGTGGATTGTCGACGGGTCCATTACTCTTCGCACCTTAAACAAAAAAATGAAGCTGAGCCTCCCTACCAGTGGTCCAAAAACATTAAATGGTTTGATTATTGAATTTTTTGAAGAAATTCCTGAGCCAAATACCAGCTTCAAGCTTCATGGTAAAACTATGGAGATAATTAGTGCACAGGATAAAACGGTTAAGACTATTAAAATTTATAAAAGCTAACGACTAAGCTATGGCCCAAATTAATCATACCGATGACGTCAAAATAAGTCCTAGTCGAATTAAACCGAAACTTCCCAGTCTTTACAAGGTCATTATACTTAACGATGATTACACTCCTATGGAGTTTGTAGTTTTCAGCATTCAACATGTCTTTAAAAAATCACACGATGAGGCTACAAGAATTATGCTAAAAATTCATACAGAGGGGGCTGGTGTTTGTGGAATGTTTCCTCTGGAGATAGCAGAAACTAAAATGAAGCAAGTATTAAATTTAGCTAAAGAGCACCAACACCCCTTGCAATGTATTATAGAAAAGATATAGTTTAATTTATGATTGCACAAGAATTAGAAGTAAGCTTACATATGGCCTTCATGGACGCGAGGCAAAAACGTCATGAACTGATCACCGTCGAACACCTATTGCTGGCCATGTTAGATAACCCTTCAGCATCTGATGTGCTTAAGTCGTGTGGTGCAAATATTGAAAAATTAAGAACTGATCTAGTCGATCACATTGAAGAGCATACGCCCATCGTAGATGGAAGTGATGAGGTCGATACTCAACCTACCCTCGGATTTCAACGTGTTATACAAAGAGCAATGCTACACGTCCAATCTTCCGGAAAGAAAGAAGTCACTGGTGCTAACGTTTTAGTAGCTATCTTTGGTGAAAAGGATTCTCATGCTGTTTACTTTCTTCATCAGGAAGGTGTTGCTAGGCTAGATATTGTTAACTTTATAGCTCATGGTATCTCTAAAGTTGCAGAAACAAGTGATAACGAAGAACCGGTCAGCGGAGGGGATACCGAGGTTAAAAGCAACAAAGGCCTAGAAACCTATACTATCAATCTTAATAAATTGGTTGCTCAAGGAAAAATTGACCCTTTAATTGGAAGAGACTCCGAAGTTGAAAGATTAATTCAAATATTATGTAGGCGAAGAAAAAATAACCCCTTGCTTGTAGGTGATGCTGGAGTTGGAAAAACCGCTATTGCAGAAGGTCTTGCTAAAAAAATAGTAGAAAATGATACGCCTGAAATTTTGCGAGGCATGGTTATTTACTCACTTGATTTGGGGGCACTTATTGCTGGGACCAAATATAGGGGAGATTTTGAGCAAAGATTGAAAGACGTGTTAAAGCTCTTAGCTGAACAAGACAATGCCATATTATTTATTGATGAAATTCATACTATTATTGGTGCCGGTTCCGCAAGTGGTGGCACATTAGATGCGTCCAATCTTCTAAAACCAGCTCTGGCAAACGGCAATTTAAAGTGTATTGGTGCTACAACCTACCAAGAGTATAGAACCGTATTTGAAAAAGATCACGCGTTGGCAAGGCGTTTTCAAAAAATAGATGTAGATGAGCCTGATGTCGCAACCACTATAAGCATTCTTAAAGGCCTTAAGTCTCATTTTGAAAAACACCATAACGTTAAATTTTCTTCGAGTGCGCTTATTAGCGCGGCTGAACTATCAGCTAAATTTATTAATGATAAGCAGCTCCCAGATAAAGCCATAGATGTTATTGATGAGGCTGGAGCAGCACAGAGAATTCTTCCAAAAGCCAAACAGAAGAAACTTATCGGTTCTAAAGAAATAGAAAACGTTATTGCGAAAATGGCCAGGATACCAGCTCAGAATATCAACAAAGATGATAGAAGTGCTCTTAAAACTCTTGAAAGAGATCTTAAAGCGGTGATATTTGGACAAAATAAAGCAATAGACTGCCTTTCTTCAGCTATAAAAATGGCTAGAAGCGGACTTGGTTCTGATAACAAGCCCATTGGTAGCTTTCTATTCAGCGGCCCAACCGGAGTAGGTAAAACTGAGGTAGCAAAACAGTTAGCTTACATTCTTGGGATTGAATTAGTAAGAATTGATATGAGTGAGTACATGGAAAGGCACTCGGTTTCTAAACTCATCGGCGCGCCTCCAGGGTACGTAGGATTTGATCAGGGAGGTATTTTGACAGAAAGTGTCAACAAAAACCCTCACTCTGTACTTTTGCTTGATGAAATTGAAAAAGCACACCCAGACGTCTTTAATATATTGCTTCAAGTCATGGATAATGGCTTCTTGACTGATAGCAACGGACGAAAAACAGATTTTAGAAATGTTACCTTGATTATGACAACAAATGCTGGGGCCGAAGCCTTATCTAAAGCTTCTTTTGGCTTTACCCATTCAAAAAAATCTGGGGATGAGCAGGAAGATATTAAAAAGCTATTTACTCCAGAATTCAGGAACAGGATAGATGCAATCGTTTCATTTGCAGCACTTGATAACGATATAATCCTCAAAGTTGTGGATAAATTCCTGATTCAGCTTGAGAGTCAACTTCATGATAAAAAAGTTGATGCTACATTTACACCTAAACTTAAAGAGTTTCTTGCTCAAAAAGGCTTTGACCCACAAATGGGAGCTCGTCCAATGGCAAGGCTTATTCAAGATACGATAAGGAAAGCACTTGCCGATGAATTATTATTTGGAAAACTCATTAGCGGGGGAGAGATAGAAATAGATATAAGCGAGGATGAAGAAATAATCCTAAACTTTACAAACAAAGAAAAAGTCTCTGCTTAGTTAGTAAATTCTGGTCTTATCATAGCCCTTAAAAATAGCTCGTCACTTCCCATGAGCTCAAACCACTTCTTCGTCTTAATTAGCTTTATGTTCGTAAATCGATCGATATCAACATGGGCAAATTGCCTTATAAAAGGAAATATCGCAATATCTGCAAATGAAACTCGGTTACCAATCAAAAATTTATGGTTGCCTAGACAGATCTCAAGAGACTCTAAAAACAGCAACCCCTTTTTAAATAGATCATCTCTGACTAAAATATTTTCATTAGGCTCGTACTTATATGCATCTAGTTGTTTTTTAAACTCACAATCATTAACTGTTATTAATTTGTCGGTCACCTCTCGTTCATGCTGACTCAATATTATTAAATGATTAGACTCGTCAGAAATTGCATAGGCCCACAACATAATATCAAGGCTTTCGTCAATAACCTTGTTATTGTAAAGAAGTACTGGGACAGTGGCTTTTGGGCTTAACTTAATTAACTCTTCTGGCTTGTCTCGGAGTGATATTTCATAAGCATCGAAACTTATATTGGCACTCAGCATAGCCATCCGAGCTCGCATGGCATAAGGGCATCTTCGGTATGAAAATAAAAAAGGTTTATCGATATCTCTACTACTGAATTCTTTTACATAATTCATGAATAAGATTATGCCCTTTAAAAATTAGTCCAGAATATATTTGAATGAGATCGGCCCCATTTTCCAGCCTATTTAACCCGTCATCTCCGCTCATAATCCCACCGACACCAATGATAGGAATTTCCTTTTGCAGGCGCTGATATATATATTTTTGTGTTTTTAATGCATCTTCGTAGAGCGGCTTCCCAGAAAGACCACCTTCCTCAACGTGCTGAGGATTAGATTTGACTGTCTCTCTTTTGATAGTTGTATTAGTGGCAATAATTCCATCAACTTTAAATTTTAGAGCAATGTCACAGATATTATTTAGGTCATTAATAGAGGTATCCGGTGAAATTTTTACTAAGAAAGGGGTGTATTTATTATGGTACTTACAAAGCTTCTTTTGTTCTGATTTAATAGAGGAGATTAAATTCTCAAAAAAATCGTACCCCTGTAATTGCCTCAGATTTTTAGTGTTAGGTGAAGAAATATTGATCACAATATAACTTGCGTATAAATAAGATTTACGAAAACAAATAAGGTAATCATCGGCAGCACTTTCAATCGGAGTGCTGAAGTTTTTACCGATATTAATTCCTAAAACTCCAGAAAAATTGGATGACTTAATATTATTGATAGCCCTGTCTATGCCAACATTATTAAACCCAAATCGGTTAATTATACCTTCCTCTTCGGTGAGTCTAAACGAACGTGGCTTTGGATTTCCTGGTTGTGCTAAGGGAGTAATTGTTCCCACTTCAATAAATCCAAATCCTAGTTTGGAAAGAATATCTAAGTACTCTGCATTCTTATCAAGTCCAGCAGCTAATCCAACAGGGTTTTCAAACTTAATATTAAATACAACCCTAGACTTACATTTCGGAACCTGAGGCAAGAGGCACAGAAGCCCTAGGCTGTTTACTATTTTTAATCCCCACATAGCAATATGATGTGCCACCTCAGGATCGAATAAAAATAATAATTTTCTAATAATTAAATACATTCTTTAAATTTTAACTGATGTTTTTTTAATCAGTTAATATATCACCATAATGACCAAAAATAATTCAATTAATCTGCTCAAAAATTTAACTCCAAGTGTCTTTTTAAAAAAATACTGGGGTAAACAAGCTCTATTCTTAAACAATGTAATTGATATAAGTGGTGCAGCACTTTCGAAGCGCATTGTTTTTAATTTAATTAAGAGTGAAAACATTGAATCAAAAATAATTTCATTTGAAGACGGTGCTATCCAAACAGCCTATGGACCATTTAATAAGATTAGAGATGATAAGCACCACTCATTGCTTATTCATAAATTTAATCTTATCCATCAATTCTCATATGATTTATTCCAAAGTATTAACTTTATTCCCTACTGTCTTCATGATGACGTAATGATGAGCTTTTCCTCTAAAGGAGGCGGTGTTGGTCCTCATTCCGACTCTTATGATGTTTTTTTAATTCAGGGTCAAGGAGAGAAGAGCTGGGATATTGGCGTAACTGATAAAAAAAGGTTTCAATCTGCTGCTGGATCTCATAATACTAATGAATTTACGTCAACACAACAATTTATAGCAAAGCCTGGTGATGTGTTGTATGTTCCTCCCTTTACTCCTCATCACGGTGTTTCGCTGACTGACGATTGTGTTACCTACTCTATTGGGTTTCGATCACCAAGCAACAGTGAGATTAGAAACCGTTACCTTGAATTTTTATTAGATGATAATCAGCAAAGTAATATATTGTTTAAAGATCTGCGTCTTGATGAACATGCCAAAGCATCTATTCCAGATTCTCTTGCCTCTTTTATTAAAAAAAATATAACCATACATAACGAACCAGATCGTATGAATGACTTTGTTGGTATTTTTCTCTCAGAACCTCACGATACTGCAATTTTTACAAAGAAAAAGATTACAGAAAAAACATTCAGGAAGATTGATATCGAGACAATGCTCTATCTTGATATTCATACAAGGGCAGTTATTCACCAAAATAACTTTTATATAAATGGTGAGAAGGTAGTTGTTGCCAAGAAGAACTATGTCTTTTTTAGTGGCCTTTTTAACCAGAAGAAGATGCCTATTATGCCAAATAAAGCCAATAGCGATCTAGCTGAGGCTATCATATACTTATTGTCCGAAGGATACATAACTTTTAAAAAATACCACTTTATGATTTAAACGGTCACCCAATCAATACCATGGTCTTGGCTTATTATCTTTACGAATGAGCTTTCTTTTCCT
>Ga0114995_10001496_pt1 | contig 16455 bp, 14 predicted proteins | sample ArcticOcean_MG_C_11_FD_87038 | JGI IMG/M metagenome (GOLD analysis project Ga0114995, IMG submission 87038) | Marine microbial communities from western Arctic Ocean - ArcticOcean_MG_CB2_154 | ecosystem: Environmental > Aquatic > Marine > Oceanic | place: Arctic Ocean: Canada Basin | collected... | reverse complement strand
CACTAGCTTCTTCGTGTCCTCTAATTCTAAAAGTTTTAAATTCTATTAAAACAGGTCTTGGTTTTTTTCTAATATCTGCAGATATTTCTGATATTTTTGTGTAAACTTCAGTTATGTTATTACCATCAATTATGTGAGATTCCATTCCGTAACCCACTCCTCTATCGGCTAGATTGACACAATTATACTGCTCTTCGATTGAAGTAGATAATCCATAGCCATTATTTTCAATACAAAAAAGTACAGGTAGATTCCATACTGAAGCAACATTCAATGCTTCATGAAAATCTCCCTCACTAGTACCACCATCACCTGTAAATACCGCTGTAACTTTATTTTTCTTATTAATTAGTTGATGTAATGCAATACCATCAGCAACACCCATTTGAGGGCCTAAATGAGATATCATCCCAACTATATGAAATTCTTTTGTTCCAAAGTGAAAAGATCGGTCTCTTCCTTTTGTGAATCCGGAAGCTTTACCTTGCCATTGACTAAATAATTTTGATAAAGGTATATTTCTTGATGTAAATACACCCAGATTACGGTGCATTGGCAATATATACTCATCGTCATTTAAAGCGTTTGTTACTCCTATTGAAATAGCTTCTTGACCTATTCCAGAAAACCACTTGGATATTTTTCCTTGTCTAAGAAGAATTAACATTTTTTCTTCAATAAGTCTAGATTTCATCATAGCGGTATATAACTCAACTAATTTTAATGTTTTAATACCACCTGTTTTAAACAACATAAAATATATAAATTTTGAATAAAAATATAAAATATAAAATTCTAACAAGCCTAATTTTTAATTAACTTTATTAACTTTATTAACTATTACAAAAAAGTTGTATTTTAAATTTTAATTATATGCAAACAAATAGAATTCCCAGTGTAGATCTTACAGATTTTCTTTCTGTAGACATAAATAAAAAAAATGAATTTGTTAAATCTATAGGTAAAGCTTTTGAAGAAATAGGTTTTGTTGCCTTAAATGGACATTTCCTTAATTCTGAATTTAATGAGAAATTATATAAAGAAATTAAATCCTTTTTTGATTTACCACAGAAAACTAAAAATAAATATGAAATAGCTGGTATTTCAGGACAAAGAGGCTATGTTTCCTTTGGAAAAGAATCGGCTAAAGGAAGTAAGCATGGAGATTTAAAAGAGTTTTGGCATTTTGGTCAATATGTTGAAGGAAATGACAAACTTTTAAAAGAATATCCTTTGAATGTTGAAATTTCTGAAAATAATGAATTTAATATTGTGGGTAAACAAACCTATAAGTTATTAGAAAAAACTGCTAAATATGTCCTTAGAGCTTTAGCATTATACTTAGAGTTAGACGAGTTTTATTTTGATCAATATCTTACTAATGGTAATTCTATACTAAGACCAATTCACTACCCTCCAATTTTAGACAAACCTAAAGATGCAGTTAGAGCTGCAGCACACGGAGATATAAACCTAATCACTTTATTAATGGGAGCTCAAGGAAGAGGTTTACAGGTAAAAAACAATAAAGGTGAGTGGATTGATGCTATTGCATCAAAAGATCAATTAATGATTAACGTTGGAGACATGCTTTCTAGACATACTAATAATAAATTAAAATCCACCGTACACCGTGTTGTTAACCCTTCGAAAGAGTTAATGAAAAAATCCAGATATTCTATTCCGTTTTTCATGCACCCAATAAGTGATATGAAGTTAGATGTTCTTGAATCTTGTATTGACGAGAATAATCCTAAATCATTTGAGGATATAACAGCTGGAGAGTTTTTAAATGAAAGGTTAGTTGAACTAGGTATGCTAAAAAAGTAATGGATTTACAAGATCAATTAAAAAACCTTTTTCCAGAACATAAGTTAACTGATACTATTTATTCTACTGATAAAAATAAAAAATATCAAGATGAGCCGATTATATGTAAGTATGAAAAAAGAAAAGGTAAGCCGATTACTATTTTAGAAAACTTCAAGATTAATAATAGTGAATTAAAGACTATTGCTAAAGATCTGAAAAAATCTCTAAGCGTTGGTGGTTCAGTAAAAGAAAATTACATTATAATTCAAGGAGATTACAGAGACAAAATTATGAAAATATTAAATTCTAAAGGTTTCGAAACAAAGAGAGTCGGAGGATAAAATTAAAATATGTTAAAGCAAAAAGAATCCGAACTAATATTTAATGAAGATGGTAGTGTATACCATTTGAAGTTAAAGCCTGGAAATATATCTAATACAATTATTCTAGTTGGAGATCCAGCAAGAGTAGATTTGATTACTCAGTATTTTAGCTCAATTGAATTTACTGTCCAAAATAGAGAGTTTAAAACTGTTACTGGTATTTATAAAAGTACTAGACTTTCTGTTTTGTCTACTGGAATTGGCTCAGGTAATATAGACATAGTATTAAATGAACTAGACTCCTTAGTTAATATAGATTTTAATACAAGAAATATTAAATCTTCACTGACAAAGCTAAATTTAATAAGAATTGGTACTTCTGGTTCAATACAATCTGATATTCCTATAGACTCTTTGCTAATTAGTTCTAAAGCAATTGATATTGATGGATTTCTTAATAATTATAAAATAAGCCAAGAGCTTACGTTTAACCCTGTAAATAAATTTTTAGATAATTATAAAGCCAATAACAATAAACTTTTGCCTTTATGCTTTGATTGTTCTGATTACTTAATGGGAAAATTAAATGGTATAGCTAATTTTAGCGGAGTTACAGTAACTTGTAATGGCTTTTACGGCAGTCAGGGTAGATCAATCAGAATACAATCTTCTAATGATGATTTTATTGATCAACTTAATAAAATTCAATTTATCAATGATAGAGTAACTAACCTAGAAATGGAAACAGCAATTATCTACGGTATGTCAAAAATATTAGGGCATGAAGCGATCTCATTAAATGCAATATTAGCAAACAGGGAAAATGGTACTTACAGTAAAAAACCTAGTGAAACAATAAATAAATTAATTCTTTTAACATTAAATAGTTTATCGAACTTATAATTTCTACCCTTTTTATTTTCATACTTAGACTAGCAGATCAAAGTTTAGGTACCTTAAGAGCTTTGCTTGTTTCAAGGAATAAACCGTATCATGCTGCTTTAATTGGTTTAGTGGAATCTGCTATATGGATTATTGCTGTTTCAAAAGTTATACAAAATATAGCTGACCCTGTATTAATTGCTGGGTATGCCGCAGGGTTTGCTACTGGCACAATTCTTGGCTCATATTTAGAAGGTGTGATTGGCGTTGGTAGTATGGTAATAAAGGTATTTACACCAGTTGAGTCTAATGATTTAGCTGATGTTTTAAGAGATAATGGATATGCTGTAACCGTTATTAATGGTGAAGGTAGAGATGGAGCAGTTAAAATTTACTGGTGTATTGTTTCAAGAAAAAAATTAAAAAAAGTTATGAAAATTATAAATAAAAATAATCCTAAAGCTTACATTACAACGGAAGCAATTAACCCAATCTCATTAAAAAAATAAAAACTACCAATCTATTTTCTCCTTTTTTTTATTAACTAAATAATTATTAGTCTTACTGAAATGTTTATTTCCAAACCAGTATCCTCTATTTGCACTAAGTGGAGATGGATGACCGGAGGTTAAAAGCAAATGTCTACTACTATCTATTAGTTTAGATTTTATAATTGATTTATTACCCCAAAGTAAAAAAACCACATCTTTTTTATTTTTAGAAATATAGGATATAATACTATCTGTGAATATTTCCCAGCCAATATTATAGTGACTACCTGCTGAGCTATCCCTTACCGATAAGCAGGAGTTTAGTAACAACACTCCTTGATTAGACAAATAGGTTAAATCTCCACTTTCAGAAATAGGTTTGTTTATATCTGTGTTTAATTCTTTAAAGATATTTTTTAATGAAGGAGGTATTTTGACTCCCTTAGTAACTGAAAAAGATAAACCATTGGCTTGATTAGGTTGGTGGTAAGGGTCCTGCCCTATTATTACAACCTTTAGTTTAGAAAAAGAACAAAAATTTAACGAATCAAAAATATTTTCAATGGCAGGGTAACAAGAATATTTCGAATACTCGTCTTTAACTATATTACATAAATTAATAAAATAAGGTTTATCTAATTCATTTTGTAAAATAATTTTCCAGTCTAAATTTAAATTAGAGAGCAATATAAAGTTATTTGATTCCTTTAAACTTACCAACAGAGCGTCCTACTATCATAGATACAGCAGCATCTCCTGTAACATTAACAACTGTCCTACACATATCTAAAGGTCTATCTACAGCAAAAATTAAAGCTAAACCTATGGCTAGTTTATCTGACGGAAAACCAATTGATTCTAAAACTATTACAAGCATTACCATACCAGCCCCAGGGACTGCAGCACTACCTATAGACGCAAGTAAGGCAGTTAATACAATTGTTAGCTGATCAGCTAAAGTAAGGTCAAACTCTAAAGCTTGTGCAATAAATACAGCTGCAACAGCTTGATACAAACTTGTTCCGTCCATATTAATTGTAGCTCCTACAGGTAAAACAAAACTAGAAACTTCCTTATCAACACCAATATGATTTTCAACTCTATCCATTGTTAATGGTAAGGTTGCAGCACTACTACTTGTTGAAAAAGCTAAAAGCTGCGCAGGGCTAATTTTTTTTAAGAAAACTAAAGGATTAGAATTAGTGAAAAAGTAAACTACTGTGCAATAAAATAGTATCATAATAAATAGACCTAGACATACCACTCCACTATACTTTAGCAGTGCTAATAAAAGATCCGGATCATTAGAAGAAGTTATTACACTAGCAAGTAGTGCAAACACAGCATAAGGAGCTGTCTTCATAATTAAATCAACCATCTTTAATACAACATAGTTTAGTGAATCAAAAAATGATTTAAGAGGTTTTGATTTTTCTTCTCCAATCAAGAGCATACTGATTCCTAAAAATATAGTGAAAAATATTACCTGTAACATTAGCGAATTATTAGACATCGCTTTAAATGCATTATCAGGAACAGTATCAACTAAAAATTGTAAAGGACTACTTTGAATTTGATTATTAGCTTCAGCTAGTTTTGATTGAACTCCACTACTTTCAGAATATGTAGCTGTTAATCTTTCAACAGTCTCACTAGAGATACCTGAACCAGGATTAATAACATTAACTAAGATTAAACCAATCGATATTGCAACAACTGTTGTTACTATATATGTAATAATTGTTTTGGATCCAATTGTTTTAAACTTTGATATATCCTTAAGATCAGAAATACCTTTTATTAAAGAAGCTAAGATTAAAGGAATGGCAATTAATTTTAAAAGCTTTACAAAAATAGTACCTAGAGGTTTAACCCAATTATTAACAAATAAATCTCCTCCGTTAATATTGAGCATTAACACACCAAATAAAACGCCTGAAACCATTCCAATTAAAATCTTCCAATGTAAAGCCATTTTTTTTATATTTATAATTTATTCAACCTAGAAAAAAGCATATAATCTGCAATAACTAATGCAGCCATGGACTCAACAATAGGAATTGCTCTTGGCAAAACACAAGGATCATGCCTGCCTTTACCCATCATAGTTATCTCTTTATTATTTGTATTAATTGTAGTCTGTTTTTGCATAATAGTTGCTACAGGTTTAAAAGCAACATTAAAATAGATATCCATACCGTTACTTATACCTCCTTGGATACCACCTGAGTTATTTGTAGCAGTAGTATTATCTTCATTAAATAAATCGTTATGCTCACTACCCTTTAATAATGTTCCTTTAAAACCACTACCGAACTCGAATCCTTTTACAGCATTAATAGTTAACATAGCTCTTCCAAGTTCTGAATGCAGTTTGTTAAAAACAGGCTCTCCAAGACCAACAGGCATATTTTTGATCACACATGTTATTATTCCACCTATAGTATCTCCGTTCTTTTTTATGTCCTTAATCTTTTCAATCATACGAATTGCTGTAGGTTCATCTGGACACCTAATAGAATTGTTTTCTACATTATTTAAATCTAAATCAGAATAACCCTTGTTGAGTTTAATATCACCTACAGATGAAGTATAAGCAATGATTTTAATATCATTGATTAATTGCTTTGCAATAGCGCCAGCTACAACTCTACAAACAGTTTCTCTAGCAGAACTTCTACCTCCACCTCTATAGTCTCTTAAACCATACTTTTTTTCATAAGTAAAGTCAGCGTGACTAGGTCTAAATACATTTTTTATATGATCATAATCTTTTGATTTTTGATTGGAGTTTTTAATAATAAATCCAATTGGAGTACCAGTGGTTATTCCTTCGAAGATTCCAGATAAAAACTCTACTTCGTCATCTTCTTTTCTTTGTGTAACAATTTTTGATTGACCTGGTTTTCTTCTTTGTAACTCGTAGTTTATTTTATCAAAATCAATTTTTAATCCAGCTGGGCAACCATCAATCACACCTCCTAATGCAAGTCCATGGGACTCTCCAAAAGATGTTAATTTAAATATGTTTCCAAATGTGTTAGCTGACATAAATTACAGATTAAAAAGCAAAAATAGATTATTAAAATTAAAACAGAAAATAATGGAATAATATATTAAATTATATTTAATTTAGAGAAGACTTTAATTTGACATTAAACCAGTGCTTATATATATTTAAATGAGTTTAGAAAGTGATTTTATTAGTGATTTAAAATCTGTTACAGGTGGCAAATATATTCTTACTGCACATTGGAGTAAGGAACATTATTGTACTGGATGGAGGTATGGATCAGGAGAGGCATTAGCGGTAGCTAAGCCAGCAACTTTACTTGAAATATGGAAAATTCTTCAACTTTGTGTAAGTGCTGATATTATAGTTATTATGCAAGCAGCTAATACTGGTTTAACTGGAGGATCTACACCCGATGGTAATGATTATGATCGACCTATTGTTATTATAAATACAATGCGTGTAAATAGCATACAAATTATAAATGAAGGTAAACAAATTATTGGATTTTCTGGAAGTACATTATTTGGCCTAGAAGACAAGTTAGCTCCTTATGGTAGAGAACCTCATTCAGTTATAGGTTCATCCTGTATAGGTGCTTCAATAGTTGGAGGTGTATGTAATAACTCAGGTGGAGCACTTGTAAAAAGAGGACCAGCATACACAGAACTTTCAATTTACGCACAGATAAATATAAACGGTGATTTAGTGTTGGTAAATGATTTAGGTATTGATTTAGGAAATTCACCTGATGAGATTTTAACTAATTTACAAACGCATAATTACAATAAGAATAATATACTTTTTTCAGATAAATTAGCCTCTGACAATGAGTATAAGGAACGTGTAAGAGACGTTGATGCTAATACACCTGCAAGATTTAATGCTGATGGACGACGCTTACATGGCGCTTCAGGTTGTGCGGGCAAAATTGCTGTCTTCGCTGTAAGATTAGATACTTATCCGATTCCAAAGCGTCAACAGGTTTTTTATGTTGGTACTAATAGCTCATATGTGTTAGGTAAAATTCGCAGAGAAATATTATCTAAATTTAAACATCTCCCAACTTCAGGTGAATATGTACATAGAGACTGTTATGATGCTGCAAAAAAATATAGCAAAGATACTTTTATTGCTATTGATAAAATGGGACCAAGCTTTATTCCAAAGTTATTTGAAATCAAACGAAAAGTTGATCGTATTTCTAATAAATTTGTATTTTTTCCTGACAAGTTTTCCGATAAGCTAATGCAGTTTCTAAGTAAGTTCTGGCCCAACCATTTACCTAAAAGAATGGAGCAGTTTAGAGATAAGTATGAGCACCACTGGGTAATAGAAATGTCAGATGAAGGAATCGATGAAGCAAAAATATATTTCGATAAGTTTTTTACAGAAAACGAAGGGAGTTTTTTTGAGTGTACTGAAAAAGAAGCTAAAAAAGCGATCTTGCATCGTTTTGTAGCGGCTAGTGCATTGAATCGTTACCATGCTATTAACTCTAGTAAGACTGGAGGAATGATGTCTATGGATATCGCTTTTCCAAGAAATGAAAAAGATTGGTTTGAGAATTTACCTCCGGAAATTGATGATTTGATAGAGTTAAAACTATATTATGGCCACTTATTTTGCCATGTTCTACATCAAAATTATATAGTTAAAAAAGGAGTAGACACTAAACTATTGAAAGAAAAACTATTAAAAAGTTTTGATGCTAGAGGAGCTGAGTATCCAGCTGAACATAATGTTGGTCATGAATACTTTGCAAAACCTTCGCTCTCAAATTTTTATAAAGAACTAGACCCAACAAATGGATTTAATCCAGGAATAGGAAAAACAAGTAAATATAAAAATTGGAAATAATATTTGTTAAGTACCTAAATTAAAATCATTTTTCAAATAACTCTCAAGAGTTCAGATTTCCTCAAAGTTTTCCACTTTCCAGCTGTAAAATCTGGGATTTTAATAGTTTTACTCTCATTAAGTACAGATATTTCTGAAAGAGGTATTATTGAACTCCACATAACGCTGTCATAAACATTTATATCAAGTGGTAGTCCTTTATTTAAACATCTTATAATTCTATATATCATAACGAAATCCATACCCCCGTGACCTATCTGATTTTTAGATATTTCATTTTTCATTTTATCCCAAAGAGGGTGATTGTATAAATTTCTGTATTTATTGTATTCATCTTGATTTAACCAACTGTGACCCCACTGTAACTCAGGATTATTGATAAATAATTTTGAGGGATACCCTTGATGGGAAGCTTTTGTTCCATTTACATTATTTAATCTTGTGTAAGGTCTGCCAGTATGAACATCAAATTGAAGCTTAATTGTTTTACCCAAATTAGTTTTAATCAAAGTGGTATTCATATCACCACAAGAAAAATTCTGAAAATCACTCTTTATTGATTCTGCGGCTATACTTAACGACTCTTCTCTTGAGCTCATAGAAACTAAATGATTGAAGTTATCTCCTCTACCGATATCCATATAGGAACAAACTGGCCCTAGTCCATGAGTAGGGTATAAATTTCCATTTCTTTTTTGATGATGTTTTATTCTCCATTGATTATGATAATATTCATCGTCTAACATGTGTTTTCTTAGATCATGAATATAAGCACCTTCAGCATGATTAATACTACCGAAAACACCCTTGTCTATCATATTTAACAGCCACAGCTCTTCATTGTTAAAACAACAGTTCTCCATCATCATACAATGCTTTTTAGTCGATTCTGCAACTTCAATTATCTTCCAACAATCTTCTAAATCATTAGCTATTGGTACTTCACACGCAACATGCTTATCATTCTGCATAGAGTAAATACACATTTCTGTGTGAGTGTCCCATGGAGTAGCGACAATTACTAAATCTATATCATCCCTTTTAACTAATTCCTTCCATGAATCTTCACGCCCTTTGTATACGTCTGGACTGTGCTCTTGAATTGTTTTTAAATACTTTAAATTTCTGTCAATATTATTGTCATCTAAATCACATAAAGCAACAACTGTAGATAAATTATTTTTTATTAAATAGTCAAACATTTGAATCAAAACACTGCCTCTGTTACCTAAACCAATTATACCAATTTTAACATTACTGATTGGTTCATGTGTTAAATCAATACAAGATCCATCATTAGTATAATTATTATTTAAATAGTCAAGATTATCAACTGGAGAAGCTATATTTTTGGGTGAAATACCAAAAAACATTGCGGCGCTAGCTGAAATTTTTAAAAAATCTTTTCTTTTCATAATAAAAATATTTAATGGTTATTTCATCGCCAAAGTCCTTCTGTATATATCTTCATAACTAGGCACAATATTGTGTACATCAAACTTATTAGCCTGGATTTTTGCATTCTTTTTAAATTTAATCAAGTTATCAGAATCTTCTAAAATTCTGATTGCATTTTTAGTCATCTGATTAACATCACCTACATCTGAAAGATAACCAGAGAATCCATTTAAGTTAACCTCAGGAAGGCCACCTGAATTAGTAGATACAACAGGAACAGACGAAGCCATGGCTTCAAGTGCTACTAAACCAAAACTTTCTGTAGTTGACGCTAATATAAATATATCACTTAGACATAATATTTTTGCAGTTTCATTAGAAGCACCTAAGAACAATACCTTCTCATTTAAATTTAATTCATCGCATAATTTTTCAGCCTTTATCCTCTCAGGGCCATCACCTAGTAATATTAATTTTGAGTTAATTTTATTGTTTATTAGGTTAAATGAATTTATAATATCGTCTATTCTCTTAACTTTTCTAAAATTACTTATGTGAGTAATTATTTTCTCATCTTCATTTGCTAAAATATCTCTTTCACAATTTTCATGTAAATGATTGTATTTTTCTAGATCAACAAAGTTTGGTATTACTTCTATTTTTTTCTCAATATTAAACAGACTCATGGTATCACTTTTCAAGTCTTCGGAAACTGATGTCACTGCATCAGAGTTATTAATACTAAACTCAACTGCGGTCTTATAATAAGGGTGACTACCTACTAATGTTATATCTGTTCCGTGTAAGGTTGTGACTATAGGTAAATCTATGCCTCTAGTTTTTAGCATTTGTTTAGACATGTAAGCTGCATAAGCATGAGGTATAGCGTAATGGACATGAAGAATTTCTATTTTATGTAACTGAACCATATCAACAATCTTGCTAGAAAGAGCTAATTCATATGGTTGATAGTGGAATAAAGGATAATCAGGGACAATCACTTCATGATAATGAATGTTATTATTAAATAAATTTAATTTAACAGGTTGATTATAAGTAATAAAATGAACTTCATGACCTCTTTTACTTAACTCTAAACCAAGTTCAGTAGCAACTACTCCACTTCCTCCATATGTTGGATAGCATACAATTCCTATAATCATAATCTTTATTTTATTATTGATTCATAAATCAGTTTTTGAATGTCCGTTCTAATATTGTATTTCAATAATTTGTTTTCCTTAGATTCAGGATAAGATCTGTTTGACAAGAAAACATAAACTATTTTTTCTTCAGGATCAGCCCATGTATAAGTTCCTGTCCAACCTGAATGACCAAAACTCTGCATGGAAATGCACCCACATGTTGGACCATCCCCTTCTATTTGAGGTTTATCGAAACCAACTCCTCGCCTATTGTCATCTTCACAATAGTAACACTTATTAAATAAATCTATAGTTGATTTATTAAAATATTTCTTATTTCCATATTGACCACCCTGTAAATACATTTGCATAATCTTAGCAATATCATTTGCGTTACTGAATAATCCTGCATGTCCACCTATACCACCTTGCATAGCTGCCCCCATATCATGAACGGTTCCTCTTATTTCTCCAAATCTAAAGTAATTATCAATTTCTGTTGGAGCTATATTGTTAGTTGAAGTGATCTCTTTAGGATAATAAGATGCCTTGGGCATTCCTATTTCATTAAATAATTGTGAATTTATTAAACTTGACAAATCATTAGAATAATAATCTTCAATATATAGTTTAAGTATATAGTATGGTAAATCACTATATCTATACTTCTCTTTATTTAGCTCACTATTTTTAATTAAAGAGTTTATACTGTCTTTATATGAAGATAATAAGTATAAGTTTTCAGATACTTTAATATTATGTTTATTACTGTAAACACTATTATAATATAAATTTTTAGGTTTTTTAGTAATACTATCAAGAGTTGATTTATAAAATGGTATCCAAGATTTTAAATTTGAATAATGAGACAACATTTCTTTAATAGTTATATTAGATTTATTTGAATCTACATAACTTGGTAATATTTCTTTAAGTTTTGTATCTAGGTTAATAGTGCCAGTTTCAACAAGCTTCATTACAATCGGTAATGTAACCAGTATTTTGGTTAATGAAGCTAAATCATAAATTGTGTTATTTTTTACTTTTGATTTTTTATCATAAGTCAAATAACCAAAGTTTTTATTGTATACAACCCTGCCGTCCTTAGCAATCAACAGCTGTAAGCCAGGCGTCATTGCTGAGTCTATAGCTATGTTTGCCAATGAGTCAATCTTTCTTAATTTAATAGAACTCATAGAGACAGATTCAGGAGTTCCATATGACAGTCTGTTTATATGTTTAATTTTAATTCCATCTCCAACATCAAACAATTTACCGATACTAACAGGAAGTCTTCCTTTAGAATTTAATGCTCCAAATATAAGTTGTGCAGATTTTTGTTGAAATATTATTGAATTTTGATAGGAAACAATAACACCCTTAATAGATCTTATACTCTTAAAAGGTTTTAAAGTATATGGACTTCCAAATACATTTAAAATTACATCGACTTTTTTAGCTATATGGTTAATTAAATCAATTTCTTTTTTATTTATTTTATAACTATTCCATGGAGTCTTACTATTAGCATGAACTCCAATTATAATAGTGTTGTATTTAGATATAATGCTATCGGAGTTTTTAAGATTTATGTTTACAATCTCATCAACTTTTGAATACTTATTTAAATGCGAGAAAAAAGAGACTGCAGAATCATTTCCAAAACTCATATAACCAATCTTCTTTTTTAGGTCTGTAATTGGAATTATATTTTCTTTATTTTTCACTACAGTAAGTGAACGTTCTACTAACTGTTCATTTAATATTTTATCCGAAATATTATTTAAATCATTATCAAGATTAATTGTTGAAATAACTGAACTCTTATTTAACCCAACTTTATATTTAGCTTTTAATATTTTTTTCACAGAATGAGAAAGTCTTATTTCACTTATAGATCCTTTATTGTATTCATCAATAATAGAATTAACTCCTTCAGAAACATTTTCTGACATTAATAAGATATCATTTCCTGCTTTAAATGCTAACATATCTAAATTACCTGTTGATTTAAAGCTAGAAAGTCCTTTCATTTCTAATGCATCTGTAATAATTAAGCCTTTAAAACCTAAATCGTTTTTTAAAAGTTCTGTGACTATTGAATATGATAATGTTGATGGAAGGCCAATCGTTTTTTCTAGGCTTGGAACTTCTAAATGCGCAATCATAACACTCTCTAAACCGTTATTAATTAAATTTATAAAAGGTTTTAACTCAACATTTAAAATCCTTTCTTTTTTATGTTTAATTATCGGTAAAGTTTTATGAGAGTCTGTACTTGTATCTCCATGTCCAGGAAAATGTTTTGCGCTAGACAAAACATTCATTTCTTGTTGACCTTTCATGAAATTTAATGATTTCAATGAAACATTTTCTATACTCTCACCAAACGACCTATTACCTATAATAGGGTTATTAGGATTTGTATTTATGTCAACAACAGGTGCGAAATTGAAGTTTACCCCAATTCTTTTGCAATGAGCTGCAATTCTACTACCAACTTGCTTAATAAGCATATTATCTTTTATAGCACCCAGTGTCATGTTCCAAGGAAAAGAAAATGTTGAATCTAAACGCATACTTAACCCCCACTCTGCATCCATGCCTATTAATAGAGGAATATTAGATAATTCTTGATAAGAGTTAGTTAAATTAATTTGTTTTTTTGGAGAACCATTAGAAAAAATAAGTCCTCCAATTGCATTATTTATTATTTCATTTGAAATTTTTTTGCTATGACTAACACCCTTATTAGAAAATGCTTGGACAACAAATAGCTGCCCTACCTTTTGAACTAAATTCATAGAAGAATATACACTGTCAACCCATTTTTCTTGGTACTCATCACCAACAACGATAAGTGGGTCAGATAATGTTTGTCCATTAACTTGACTAAATAAAAGTGATAAGATAAGAATATATCTTATTTTCATAATTAACTTTAGGATTATGTTAAAAGAATCTATTATGCCAACTTTCTTCTATTGGCACTTCCCAATTATTTAAAAACTCTGACTTATTATTAATTAAGTTGTTGAAGACAATAGTTTTTTTTGAAATTGACCTGTTTTTAATCATTTTCTTGAACTCAATCAGTGGTTTGTGTGCTATAAACTCACCATGCCTATAAGAGACATTCATTTTATCTAATAAACTAACATCGTATAGCTTTTCAAGGTCCTGAATGAATCTTACAGAAGAATCTATCGAGCACCCTGTAGCTATGTTAAATGATTCATTTAATGAAATTACTATAAACCTGTTGTACTTTATTAAAAAACTAGCCTGAAGATCACTTCCGTGAGCAGTCCATGAAATTAAAAAATCTTTAATTTTATCTTCAATTTCGATAATCTCTAAAGGAGATAGAGTTCTATTTGATTGATATATCCATACTCTAGATTCTTCACTAATTATATCAAAATCAACAATCATATTTTACAAATCTTGAGCGGTTACTATTAATTCTACTATGTCTAGGACTTTAACATCATTTTCTTTTTCTTTAGACTTAACTCCATCACTAATCATTGTATTACAAAATGGACACCCAGCTGCAATAATACTAGTTTTAGTGTTTAATGCTTCTTCTGTTCTTTCGACATTTATTTCTTTATTACCCTTTTCAGCATCTTTGAACATTTGAGCACCACCTGCTCCACAGCATAAACCGTTAGATTTACACCTTTTCATTTCTATTAGCTCTAACTCTAATTTTTTTATTAATTCTCTTGGTGCATTATACTCATTATTAGCTCTACCAAGATAGCAAGGGTCATGATATGTTATTTTTTTACCTTTATATTCTCCACCTTCAATTTTTAATCGTCCTTCTTTTAATAAATTATTTAAAAACTGTGTGTGATGTAATACCTTATAATCACCACCCAAAGAAGGATACTCATTTTTTATAGTGTTAAAGCAATGTGGACAAGTAGTGACAATAGTTTTAATACTATATGAATTTAGAACTTCAATATTTGTCATTGCCTGCATCTGAAATAAAAATTCATTTCCAGATCTTTTAGCAGGGTCCCCTGTGCAAGATTCTTCTGTTCCTAGAACTGCAAATTCAATATTTATTGAATTTAATATTTTAACAAAAGCTTTAGTGATTTTTTTAGCTCGATCATCAAAACTGCCAGCACAACCTACCCAGAACAAAACTTCCGGTTGTTTACCTTCTGCGGCGTATTCAGCCATAGTTTTAACCTCTAAATTATTTCCCATATTAATTATATTTCGTCATCAAAAACTTGAACTTTAACTTTCTTTTCTACTAAATCTGTGAACTTACCTTTATATCTTGTAGCCCTGACTAAATGATTATCTATCCAATGGTAGTTTCCTCCCCTGGGTTTCCCCATTAATAAGGAGTGATACTTAAAACCATGCTTATTTAGCCACTTTTCGGTAACATCTCTATTTTCTTCAATTCTAGAAGTAAAAAAACAGATCATATGCCCATCGTCATACCATTTATTACAAGTTTCAAGTGCATCATGAAATGGCTCGCAAGTTGCCATTCTTTCAGGTTCTTCATTGGGGATATCATCAGTAATAGTACCATCAATATCAATTAAATAGTTTTTTACACCCTTTGGTAAAATTGGACTAACCTTCTCTCCTGCTTCAACTTTATCATGAAGTATTTTATCTATCTCTTCTCTTTTCATTCTGTTTATTTATTTAATTTATTCTTTCCAGTTTAATCTATCCATTTGATTATAAGGCCAAGGAGCTCCATTGTTTTCGATATTAGACATCATGTTATTTAACTCTAAAGGAGCTGAAGACTCTTCCATCACTAAATACCTTCTCATATCTAATATAATAGATAAAGGATCTATACTTATAGGACATTCCTGAACACAGGCATTGCATGATGTACAAGCCCATAATTCCTCTTTGGTTATATAATCGTTTAGCAGAGATTTTTCATCATCAACAAAAACCCCATTATTTAAATCTAAATTTCTCCCGACCTCTTCAATTCGATCTCTTGTATCCATCATGATTTTCCTTGGGGAAAGTTTTTTACCTGTAATATTAGCAGGGCATACACTAGTACACCTTCCACATTCCGTACATGAATATGCGTTTAATAGTTGCAATTTATTTAAATCCATAACATCAGAAGCGCCAAACTTTTCAATTTCTTCAGATTCTGTAGTCTCATTGGAAAATGCCATATCTGGATCCATCATTAATTTAACTTCGTTAGTTACGGTATTTAAATTGTCAATTTCTCCAAGGTTATTAACTTTTGCATAATATGTATTAGGAAAAGCTAATAGAATATGTAAATGTTTAGAGAAATATAAATAATTCATAAAAATAAGTATACCTATAATGTGAGCCCACCAACATGCTCTTTCAATAATATGTAATGATTCATTAGAAAAACCATCAAATAGAACTGCTACATAACCACTAATTAAATTTCCAGAATTTAAAGCTTGAAAATTTATATCTGTAGCATTCATAGTAATAAACAAAGCCATTAAAACTATTTCAAAATAAAGTATAAT
>Ga0114995_10001486_pt1 | contig 16535 bp, 17 predicted proteins | sample ArcticOcean_MG_C_11_FD_87038 | JGI IMG/M metagenome (GOLD analysis project Ga0114995, IMG submission 87038) | Marine microbial communities from western Arctic Ocean - ArcticOcean_MG_CB2_154 | ecosystem: Environmental > Aquatic > Marine > Oceanic | place: Arctic Ocean: Canada Basin | collected... | reverse complement strand
TTCATCCGATTCAAATTCTCCTTGGATCATTTTAAAGAGACTTGTTTTTCCTGTACCGTTTGCACCCACCAATCCCACCTTATTATTATGATGAATGGTGAAGGACACTCCTTCAAATAAAAGGGTAGAGCCTCTTCTTAAAGCAAGATTGTTAAAAGAAAGCATATAGGGTTAGATTTAAAGTCGCGTAGTGTAACAAACATTTAATCAAACCTCGTTTTAGTTTTTAAGAGTCTTATTAATCCATCGAAGTATTGAGAGGTATTTTATTTATTTTGCAGGCCCAAAATTTATTGAGCAAGAAATATCAGACACCGTTGATTAGAGATTCAACAATGGCATTAGTAATTGCTGCTGCAAATTCAACACCCCTTAATAAACATGACACAAGCGGCAGCAATAATAAAGCAACCTGTAGAATAAATAATCGTCCTTGAGATAGTGCCAGAATGGGTTTGCAAAAGAACTTCAAAAATTTTGGCTTAACATTTAAATTCCTTTTTAGGAATAATGATTCCCATTAAAATCAACAAATAGGTTTTGTAATTTAAACTACAGTTATTGATTTCATCTATGTACCCTTATAGATATTTATGATAGTATGCGTCAATAATAAATGAGATTATAAATATGAAACTACACAAACTTATTACCAGCCTAGTCCTTACTCTGTCTTGCTTTTTCTTGGTTGCTCAACAACACGAAGTAAAGATGCTTAACAACGGTGCAGAAGGCTTGATGGTTTTTGAACCTGCCGTCTTATCAATAAATCCAGGCGATTCTGTAGTTTTTAAGGCAACCGATATGTCTCACAATTCAGCTTCGATTGCTGGAATGATTCCTGATGGTGCAGAATCTTGGACGGGAGCTATGAGTCAAGACGTAACGGTTAATTTTACGAAAGAGGGCGTATACGTTTATCAATGCACACCGCATTCAATGATGGCAATGGTTGGTGTTATCAAAGTAGGTGCCGCCACGAATCTTGCAGCTGTCAAACAAAAAGCGGAGACGCAAAAACAAGCCTTCGTAATGAACAAAGAAAGACTGACCGCTTATTTATCAAATCTATAAACAAGGAAAAATTATGAGTATACAAATAATACAAGAAGCCGCAGATTTAGAGACTTACAAAGAGTGGCGTGATGCCGATCAAATGTCCAGCATGGAATTTAGTCCGTTGGTGATGTTTGTTGTTATTCCTACTATAGTGCAAGCATCTTGCCTTGCCCTTATGGGAGCATGCATGTACCTAAATTTCATTTTCTTTGCTTAAACAGGCTTTAAAGTTTGTTATAGGGGTTGGTTCGTCCTCCGATCAAGACTTTAGACTAACCCCGTTTAGAATTTTATTCTTTGCTTTGCTTATAGCCTGTACATTTCTAGGCTTCGTAACAACTTTATTGTTTATGACCAGTCGGATTATTTAAGCCAAAGCCATACACAGGAATCGCCTTTTAAAGATTAGGTTTCAATATCTCTTCCGTCATTTTTACCCAATAAGTTGCTCCAATTGGAAGTATCTCGTCATTAAAATCATATCCAGGGTTGTGAATCATACAAGAACCTTCCCCGTCTCCATTGCCGATCCAAATATAGCTTCCAGGTTTTTCTTGCAACATATACGCAAAGTCTTCCGACCCCATAGAAGGTTGAGGTGAGAGGTTTACACGATCTTCACCAACAATGCTTTGAGCAACCTTACCTGCTATTGACGATTCTTCTTCTGAATTAATGGTTGCTGGATATCTGCGTTCGTAGAGGAATTCACATTCTGCACCATATGCTTGGCAGATGCCTTCAGCAATCCTTCTCATTTCTAATTCAAACTGTTCTTGGACTTTGGCTGAAAAACATCTCGTGCAGCCTTTTATTTCAGCTTCATTGGGAATTACGTTGTAAGCATCTCCTCCATGAAATTGGGTAACACTTAAAACTGCAGGTTCTTGAGGATTAATAGATCTACTAACTATGGCTTGGAAAGCATCAATTATCTTGGTGCCAATAATAATAGGATCAATGGTGGTTTGAGGCATTGCCGCGTGTCCCCCTTTACCTTTAATTTTCACGTTAAATATATCAAAAGCAGCCATAAAAGGACCAGGTTTTATAGCAAAAGAAGAAACCGGCATGCCGGGAATGTTGTGCATGCCGTAAACCGATTCAACAGGATATTTATCAAAAAGGCCGGCTTCAATCATAGCTCGACCACCGCCCTCGTTCTCTTCAGCTGGTTGAAAGATAAGATTAACCGTTCCGTCAAATTCTCCATGTTCTGCTAAATATTTTGCAGCACCCAGTAGCATGGTGGTGTGACCATCATGACCGCAGGCATGCATTTTTCCTGGATTTTTAGATTTGTAGTCGAATTCATTAGCTTCGTCTATCAATAAAGCATCTAAGTCTGCTCTCAATCCTATGGATCTGTTGCCTCGTCCTTTTTTTATTGTGCCAACAACTCCCGTACCTGCTATCCCTGTCTCTACTTCTATACCAAAGCTTTCTAATTTTTCGGCAACTATTCTAGCTGTTCTGTGCTCTTCAAAAGCTATTTCAGGGTTCGCATGAATGTCTCTTCTCCATTCTTGCATCTCGGGCTGCAAATTTTGTAGTTCTTTTATTATTTCCATAAGAATAATCTATAGTTTATTGATTGTTTAAACAAGACTAACTTGTCTTTGCTATATAATTCTCATCTTAAATAACTACGGTTGGCTAAATTATGGAAATAAGCATGAAAGAAGTAAGGGAAGAAATAGATCTTTTAGACAGAGAACTTGTTTTGTTATTAGCCAGAAGGCAAAAATGCATTGAAATGGCTGCTTTAGTAAAAAATGATAAGAATCTGATAATTGATGAAGAGAGAATAGAAGACGTCGTGCAAAAGGTTACTTCGTTTGGAGAAGGCTGTGGTTTAGATAAAAGAATTTCAGAGCCTTTATGGAGAAAGCTTATAGCTCTTTCAATTGACTACGAATTTGAACAGCTTGATCTGATACAGAATTCTAACTAGAGATTTATTCAACTGTATATTTATCAATAAAATCTAGCGACTCCTTAATCATCTGGTTCCTGGGTAAGGGCCAATGTCCCGAGTCATAAAAAATAATCTTTTTGTCTTTAGCTGGAGTTCCGGTCGAGGCAAAGAAGGTCATCGCAGCTAGCTTAGGAACCAGATAATCATGCTCACCATTTAGCATTAAAAAAGGTGTTTTAATTCTTGGCATGTGATTCGTGCCATCTGACATTGGAGGGTAAGTAGGAAAAACCCCTCCTACGTATAAAATAGCAGCATTGTATCTGTCTTCAAACATAAGGTTGTGTGTATTAAACAGTGCTCCATAGCTCATGCCCATATAGAAAATATTATTGCTATCAAACTCTGATCTTGAAGAAATATAATCCAAGGTTTTGCTGGTATCGCTTACCCAATACCTAAATAAATCTCTAAATTGTCTAACTCTTTCTTCAGGAGACGAAGCCCTGGAAGGCATTCTGTTAAGTGACCCTTTCCATGCTGGCCACACAAGAGTTTTTCCGCTCTTAATAATAAAATCTAGACCAAATTCACCAGGATTAACATCATCAATTTCGGGCGGTGTTGTGTAATAGTTTGCGCCAGGGTGAAGAACAACGGGAGCTGATGTCCCAAATTTGTTTTTTGGCCTAAATATTAATATATCCATTGTTTCATTGTTGTAGCCAACGTCTATCTGAATTCTTTCTTTTATCCAGATAGGATGAGAATCATCAATGTAGATTTCTTTAGGATTTAAAGCACTTGAACCTACTTCAAAATTTCTAGAATAAACTTTAAAGATTTCATCGCTCATGGGTTTATAGAAGCTTGGATCTTTAGGAGCTTGAGTTTGAATGGCATCTCCAAATGGGTTTAAGTCTCTTGGATTTATTAATCTAGCTGTTCTGAAGCCATTTATATCTGAACGATCGATCCTGGGCAGTGGGGACGTTTGTGTAGCAAGATATTGAGGTTCATTGTAAGCACCTCCCAATGTTAGGCCTCTGCCTCCAAAAATATTCCAGACCCATTCTCTGGCATTTCCAGCCATATCAAAGGATCCGTATGCGCTTTCTCCACTTCCTATTTTTTTTAGACCTTTTTTAGAAAAATTACTTACTTTCAATAGCTTAGGGGCTATTGGTGACGATATTTCTGCTGGCGGATATGCCGCCTTAGCCCAGTGAAACATAGGTGGAAGAATATTCCCTTTATATCTTGCATAAGCTAAAGCTTCGTACCAGCTTACTCCTGTAACAGGTAGCTCTTCAGTGCCTTCTAAAAAAGTGCCTACTTCCCAAGTTGATGGGCCAATTAGTCCGGTAGAATCAACCATAACAGAACTCATTTCTTCTAAAGTTAATGAAACTCCATCTTTTATAAAATCCATATCAACCCAATATTGAGAGTTGCTGTAACCCCCCATATCCATAAATTTTTTGTAATCAGCATTAGTAACTTCATATTTATCAATATAAAAAGGATGCAAGAAAACAGGATCAACACCGTTTCCGGTTAAAGCAGGAATAAAATTTCCTCCTTGAATGTAAATCATCCCGTCAGGAACAGAGCCATTAGGTTGGAGATTGATTGGATCAAGAGACCAGTCAACGGTAAAAGGAATGTTTTCAAGTCTTTGGCTCGGATTTGAAAGCGTTAAAAGGGTCGTTTCAAAACCTTCTTTCTCTATTTTTAATTGAATTATTCCTCTAGGCAATCTTACGGGTTCTAGGGGAGAGGTGCCCAATAATCTCCATTTACTGGAGTCATCGTAGGCTTTCCAAGAAATAGAGGCGCCAGACTGAAGCACCCTTACTTCAGATATCGCGCTTATGTCATCATCGTCTTCAGAATATTCTGAGAAGAATGGAGCAAATGAGTTAATTGTTTTTGAAGCTAGCCACGCCTCTACATTGTTATCTTCTGAGAGAAACCCTTCAATTTGAGGAGACATAAAATTATTAACCCAAAAGTAACTTCCTGTTCCATAACCTGTGAATAACATTAGAAAACTGATAAGCAAGATGTTCATTGTTCCGTATCTTGATGAAGCAGCCCAAGCTATTAATGCAATGAAAGGTAAGACTACAAAAAATCCAAGAATAACGTTCTGCATAAAGTCTTCACCAAATCCAAAAGAATCACTTACAAGGCTGGCCACTTGGACGGTTATAAATGCAATAACTGCGTAACCTGAAATAACCTTTACTACTGTGCTGTTTTTAATTTTTTCTAATAAAGGGGTTGTTTCTTGCTCCACCTGATTCTCCATAAATTTATACAAACCTATATTCTTTGAAAATATTTAAAAAGTAAACTTTTTACTTAATTTAATAATATGACTATTGTTGATAAGATAATATTTTATAAAAAGGAAAAGCCATGCCACACAATCATATTGGAGGGGATTCAAGAGATAAGTTTCCTGAACTGGAACCAATCTTTGCAGCGGTAGAAGGTGCAATGGGTTATCTACCTAATGCATACTTGGGTATGGCAAAAAGACCAGAACTCCTCAAGGCATTTTCAGGTCTGGTAGCAACCATATTTGCTTCAGAAGGAATTGATCAAGCTTCAAGACAGCTTATAGCTCTTGCGGTAAGTCTCTCTGCCGGGTGTAAGTATTGCCAAGCGCATACTTCTCATGGAGCAGAAAGGGCAGGTGTAAGCGACGAAAAAATTTCTGAAATCCTAAACTATACTGATAGCGATCACTTTTCTAACAAAGAAAAAGCATTGCTAGACTTAGCGTATGCATCTGGAAGAACTCCTAATGAATCTAACAAAGAACATTTCACAGAGCTAAAAAAACATTATTCAGAAGAACAAATAACCGATATAGTTTCTGTTATATCGATCTTTGGATTTTTAAATCGATGGAATGATACTCTAGGAACTGCACTTGAAGATGTTCCGAAGGATTACGTAGAACAAAACTTAAGACCTTTGGGTTGGTCTTAAAATATAAAAGGGGAGAATTAGAAATGTCTATACCATGGGAAAAAACCACAGCTGAAATTTTTAGATGGAGGGTAGGGCGGTCTGGAGAAGACATTGCTCAGAAATTTGAAGACAGAGAAACAACTTACAATGAATTGGATGCTTATTCTAATAAAGTAGCTCAAGGTTTAATAAAAGAGGGATGTCTGCCCGATTCTAGGGTGGCTTATTTGGGTAAGAATTCAGATTCTTTCTTTGAATTTATGTACGGAACTGTGAAATGCAGATCCGTAGCGGTCGGTGTAAATTGGAGGCTGGCTCCACCAGAAGTTGCATTTATTTTAAACGATTCTAAAAGTGAGATGCTGTTCGTTGGCCCAGAGTTTTTTGGATTGGTAGAGGAAATAATAAAAGATACACCACTGTTAAGAAAGATCATCACGGTCGGTGGTGTCCATGAAGAATGGGAAGATTATGAAACTTGGAGAGACTCTCAGATTAATGAAGACCCTCTATTAGAAACTGGTGGTGATGATGATGTTATACAGCTTTATACATCCGGAACCACTGGACATCCTAAGGGAGTTCAGTTAACCAATGACAACTTCAGTAGCGCGGGAGTCATGAGCGAAAGTGCAATGTATCGAGATCTTAAAGAAGGAGACACTAACTTAGTTTGCATGCCCATATTTCACGTTGCAGGTACAAACATGGGATTGTCAGGTATGTACACAGGAGCGAAGAACATCATCATTCCCGAAGTGGACCCAAGTTTAATTCTTAAGTTAATTGAACAAGAGAGAATTCAGCATGCTTTATTTGTTCCAGCAGTAATATTGTTTTTAGTTTCTCATCCAGAAGCTCAAAATACAGATTTTTCATCTTTGGAAACGGTTATTTATGGAGCATCTCCAATTACTGATGACACTTTGTTGAAAGCCATGGAGCTGATGGATTGTAGCTTTTGGCAAGTGTATGGTTTAACTGAAACCAATGGCGCAATAACTTACTTAAATCCTGAGGACCACGATCCTGCAAAAGGAAAGTTAAGATCTTGTGGCAAGGCAGGAGTGGACGTAGAAATAAAAATTATTGATACCGATGGCAATACTGTAAGCAATGGAGATGTTGGAGAGATATTGATTAAATCTGATAACAACATGAAAGGTTACTGGAACAAGCCTGAAGCAACAAAAGAATCCATAATAGATGGCTGGTTTTATTCGGGAGACATTGGTTATTTTGACGATGATGGCTTCCTTTATATTCACGATAGAGTGAAAGACATGATTGTTTCAGGGGGAGAAAATATTTACCCAGCAGAAGTTGAGAATGCTCTGATGAGTCATCCCGATATTTCTGATGCAGCAGTTATCGGAATACCCGATGAAAGGTGGGGGGAAGCAACTAAAGCCTTCATCGTTCAATCTCAAGGAGAGCCTTTGGGCCAAGACGAAGTAATTTCTTTTGTAAGAACTAAAATTGCTGGTTACAAGTGCCCTAAAACTATTGATCATATAGAAGCGTTGCCCAGGAATCCTTCTGGAAAGATTCTAAGAAAAGATTTAAGAGCGCCTTTTTGGGAAGGGAAAGATCGAAATATTTCATAGATTGGTTTCATGATCAAAATAGATGAAATTCCATTTAAGTTGGACTCTTTGCTACAAAGGGACTCAATTTTTGTGGGAGAACTTCCACTCTGCAAACTGTTATTGATGAACGATTCTAATTTTCCTTGGTTTTTATTGATACCTAGAAAAGAAGGCGTCGTTGAAATGTTCGATCTTGATGAAGACGACAGATTGCAGCTACAAAAAGAATCTGACTATTTGCTGAGCAATTTAAAACAACATTTTAAAGCCACAAAGATGAATGTGGCTAACCTTGGAAATATAGTGCCTCAATTGCATATCCACCATATCGCAAGATACGAAGATGACTTGGCATGGCCAGGACCAATATGGGGAGCGGTTAAAGCCAAGCCTTATACAGAAAAAGAAATAAAATCATTAATTACAGAAGTAAGAGCGTTATTTGCTTCGTTTTAGGAGGCCAATATGCTGGAACTGTCTTTATTTAATTTAGCTCAATTTGCAGATCAAAGCCTGTCTGTTTTGGGTACATTATTTTTAACCAGCTTAAGTGCAAAAACTCGAATGTACGGATTCATTGTTTTTATTGCAGTAAACATTCCAGGCACGTATCTTTTGGTGATAACAGAATTGTGGTGGATATTGGCAATGGTTCCAGTTTGGTTGTATTTAAACTGGAGAGGGTTGATTAACAATTATAGGGAAAACAAGAAGCTCTCTCGTGCATAGTTTTAGTATTAATTTTTAAGAGTTTATGGTTTTATATTTACATGAATAACAGTTACTTACCTGAAGAATTTGAAAAACAAGATTTACCCTTTACCGTTAACAGACTCAGTCCATCAATAGGCGGGGAGTTGTTGGGAATAGACCTAGCCAAGCCACTTTCTGAAGAAGTTATTTCTTATATTTACGAAGCTCTTCTTGTTTACAAAGTGATATTTTTTAGAGATCAAGAACTTACGATTGATCAGCATTTAGATTTTTCAAAGAATTTTGGAGAATTAGAAATACATCCATTTGCCCCTCACGATGACGACAAGCCTGAAGTTTTGCAGATTACACACAACAAGGACTCGAAAGGAAAAGAAAACATTTGGCATTCTGACGTTACTTGGCGCGAGGAACCTTCTCTTGGATCGGTTCTAAGGATGATAGAGAACCCAGATCATGGTGGTGATACCTTGTTCTCAGACATGCACGCAGCATACGAAGGTCTTGCTCAAGAAACAAAAGACCGCCTAGAAGGGCAAGTTGCTGTTCATGATTTTGTGGGATTTAGAAAAGGTCTCGTAAAACAAGGTAAAACCCCAGAAGAAATTGAAGTATTTAATAAAAAATATCCAAATCCGGAGCATCCAATAATTAGAACGCATCCTGATACGGGAAAGAAATCTATATATGTGAACAAGGCTTTTACACAGTACATAAAAGGCTGGGATAAAGAAGAGTCGGACCTGATGTTAAATAACCTCTATTCAAAAGCTTCAATACCAGAATACCAATGCCGCTTTGCTTGGAAAAATAATTCAATAGCCTTTTGGGACAACAGGTCTTGTCAGCATTACGCAAATTCTGATTATTGGCCTGAAGTTAGGAAGGTGGAGAGAGTTACAATTATTGGCGATAGACCCTACTAGTCTTATAACTTTAGTTTCAAATGCAACCCTGTATGATGCTGCAGGATAATGAACAGGACTGCATTAATCGATTGGTTTTTAATCCTTGCAATAGGTATTGCATGGGGTGCATCCTTTTTGTTTATTAAAGTAGCAGCGCCTGCTGTAGGGCCCATATCCTTGGTTTTTTATAGGCTATTGATTGCTTCAATCATATTGGTGCCTTTTTTCATTAGAAAAGAGCACATTAAAAATCTTAAAGCAGACTGGAAGCCCATTCTCTTCTTGGCTTTCTTTAATGCCGCCTTGCCGTTTTATTTGTTTTCTTACGCAGCTTTTGACCTCAACGCAGGAATGATGTCCGTTCTAAACGGCACCACGCCTTTGTTTTCTTTTGTCATTTCTCTTGTGTGGCTTAAGTTGGGAGCCAACTGGATGCAGTTGTTGGGAATAGCGATAGGAATTTTTGGTCTCTTCATTTTCATAGGATACGAGTCTTTGGAGTTTGCTTTCATCCCAATTTTATTCTGCTTGATAGCCTCCTTTCTCTATGCTTTTTCTTCCAATTTTATTTATAAGATTAAAAACATTGATCCAACGTATTTAGCGACAATTACTTTATTTGTAGCAACTTTCATGGTTTTCCCTTTCATCTTCCTAGAAGAAGGGATCAATCTAAACCACTCATCCAATGTCTTGTTGAGCATTGGTTTGTTAGGATTTATGTGCACAGGTTTGGCCTATATGGGTTTTGTAACTCTTATTAAGAGGACCGGACCAGTCAGAGCGTCTACGGTTGTTTTGATCGTTCCTTTATCGGGAATGTTGTGGGCTAATATTTTCTTAAACGAAGCAATTACAACAACCATGTGGATTGGCTGTTTCCTGATAATTATGGGAGTAGGGCTGGTTAATTTCTTTAAAGAAGAACTTGAATCTTAGTCTGTTTTAACGCTGCTCTTTAGATAAACCACACTGTGGTCATCAAACTGTTTTGTTCCAACGTCTTTGAACCCAAACGTATCGTGAAATGCAAGAGAAGGGCCGTTCCTTGGTTCTGTATTAACTTCACAGCAAACATCAATATCAATTTCTTTTGCTAATCTGAATACTTCGTCGTATATTTTTTTACCCAATCCTTGCCTTCTAAATCCATCTTTAATTGCCACCCGATCAACGTAAAGAAATTGATCAAACTTGTTAATCAAGTATTTGTAATTCAAGGAGTGATAATCTTGGTCTTCTCTCATTAAGATGATAAAACCAGCCATTTCTTCATTTTCTTCTACGATTATGACGTGGCTGCTCCAGAGAGTAAGTTTTTGGAATTCTTCCAGCGTAGGGACGCTTCCAACTTCTGGTATATTGTCTTGATTGATGGCCCACATGGCCTTCAAGAAGTTGGTTTCTATTGGATAATTTAGTATTGAAAGTCTAAACATCCAGGGATTATACTTTAGTTCAGTTCAAGCCCTTCTAGATTTCCTTTTTCTCTCCATTTCTTCATCATCTCAAAGAACTCAATCGGCCCTCCACCGTAAGTATTGTTTTGAGGCTTTGTATTCACATCACCTTCGTTGTTGTAATACCCTGGTGTGCATTTTTCTTGGAAGTCTGCAGTTAACCGAGCTTTTTCTATGATGGTTTCTACCCATTTCTTTTCGGCTGTTTCGCTGGCTTCAATTCTACTCATGCCCTTGTCCGCTGCAGCCGATAATATGTAAGACATATGTTGGCTTTGTTCATCTAAAGAATAGGTGTAAGTAGCAGTGAAACCTGATTGTTGAGGCCCAAAGAAAAATGAGTTTGGAAATCCTTTTACGTGCATTCCGTGAAAGGTTGATAATCCTTCTGACCATTTTTCTGAGATGGATTGTCCGTTTACTCCGTGCACTTGATACCCAGCTCTCCTCGCATAATCTGTACCAACTTCAAATCCTGTAGCAAAGATAATACAGTCGACTTCGTATTCTTTTCCATCGAACATGATTCCCTTTTCAGTCATCTTGTCCAGACCTCTGCCGTCGGTATCAACCAAGGTAACATTTGGTAAATTAAACGTTGGGAGATACTCATCATGAAAACACGGTCTTTTACAAAATTGTCTGTAATAAGGTTTTAGCGATTCAGCCGTGTCTTTATCTTGAACAATTTCTTCTGCACGAGCCCTTACTTTTTCCATTTTTTTGTAATCGGCTATTTCCATGGCTTTTGCAATGTCCATGTGTTCCATTACTTTGTTAGTCATGTACTTTTTAAAGCCTAACTTGTAAAGCTTCGGAGAGGTGATCGAAGTAAGTGACCACAAGGCCATTTTGGCTTTGGAAGGTGTTTTGTCTCTCAGTGATCCAAACAAAAGTCTGAACGCCTCAGTCCACCCATCGGACACCATGTCTTCTTTTACAGCGCCACCCGTCATAATTGATTCAAAGTTGTTTCTTCTTCTGTCTTGCCAACCTTCTTCTTGGGTAGATATCCATTCAGGATCCGTAGGTTGATTGTTTCTTTCGTCTATCGAAGAAGGGGTTCTTTGAAATACATAAAGTTCCTTTGCCGCAGCCCCAAGATGAGGAACACATTGCACGGCAGTAGCACCCGTTCCAATAATGGCCACTCTTTTATCTTTTAAATTCTCCAGATCTCCATCTGAACTTCCGCCCGTGTAATTGTAATCCCAACGACTGGTATGGAATGTATGACCCTTGTAGTCATTTATTCCTGCCATTGCTGGAAGTTTAGGTCGGTTTAAAGGACCATTTGAATGCACAACATATTTTGCTTTTAATCTGTCCTGTCTGTTTGTCGATACTAGCCATCTACCAGTTTCTTCATCCCATTCCGTAGACGTTACTTCAGTCTGTAGGATTGCGTTTTTATGAAGCTCATATTTTTCAGCTATAACCCCACAATATTCCAATGTTTCTGGCGCATTCGTGTATTTGTGTTTAGGAATAAATTTTGTTCTCTCTAAAAGAGGAAAGTAAACATACGATTCAATATCGCATGATGCCCCTGGATATCTGTTCCAATACCAGGTACCTCCAAAGTCTCCTCCTTTTTCTATGATTCTAAAATCATCTATTCCAGATTCTCTTAAACGTGCAGCTGCAAGCATTCCCCCGAAACCACCTCCTATAATCACAACTTCCACTTCTTCTTCAAGGGCATCTCGGTTGATTTCATTATCGATGTAGGGATCTTCTACGAAGTAGGCAAAATCTCCTTTCACTTCTTGATATTGTTCGTTTCCGTCTTCACGGACACGCTTGTCCCTTTCAATTTGATACTTCTTCCCCAGAGCTTCTGGATCAAAATTTAATTCGCTAGATTCTACTGCCATGTTTCTCCTCGAAATTTAATGCATTGATACTAATGCAAGTGGAGGGAAAATTCAAAAAAAATAAGTAAAAAATCTAGCTCTAAAATCTTACAGAGCTATAAGGTTCATGAACTCCATTCTTGACTTAGGGTTTTCTCTAAAGGCCCCAAGCATTCTGCTGGTCACAGTGCTTGTTTCAGTTTTATGAACGCCTCGGCTGCTCATGCATTGATGTGCGGCATCTATAACAATCGCAACACCCTTAGGCTTAAGTACTCTATTAATGGTATCGGCTATCTGAGCCGTCATAGTTTCCTGCGTCTGAAGTCTTTTGGCATACAGATCTACAACCCTTGCCAATTTACTTATACCAACCACTCTTTGATCGGGTATGTAAGCCACGTGAGCCTTTCCTAAGATAGGGACCATGTGGTGTTCGCAATGAGATTCAAGTCTTATGTCTTTGACTATGATCATTTCATCGTAGCCTTCAACTTCTTCGAAAACTTTAGAAAGAATAGATTCTGGATCCTGGTCATAACCTGCATAAAACTCTTCGTAAGATTTAACTACTCTCTTTGGAGTTTCTATTAAGCCTTCTCGCTCAGGGTTGTCTCCAGCCCAAGAGATTAATGTTTTTACAGCTTCTTCAGCTTCTGCTCTGGATGGTTTTTGATTCGTAGGGGTGTCTTTACTCATAGAGGTGCCTCGTAATGAAGTATCATTATACTACTTAAAGATGTTTTTTTAACCATATTTCAAATTTTTTTTAGCAACATTGTTCATTTAATAAATGCTTTAAAATTGACGACTGACGAACTCCTAGGTAAATTTGCCGGATGGCTGAGTTAAACAATCTTTACGGTTTTTACCATCAAGGATTTTTAAAAAATCCTGATGCTTTATTGCTGGAAACGGAGAAAGGCGTGCGCTTTTCTTACGAAGACGCAGAAACCTTATCGGCTCAATTAGCCAACGGACTTTCCGAACTGGGTCTGCAGCCCGGTGACAGAGTAACCGTGCAGGTAGATAAATCTCCAGAGGCACTTTGGCTTTATTTGGCCTGCCTTAGAGGAGGGTTCGTTTACCATCCTTTAAACACGGCTTACAAATCTGAAGAACTTGAATTCTTTTTGGACAATGCGAAACCATCATTGGTGGTGTGCGATCCGCTTTCAGAAGAAACCGTTCTGAAGTTAACCAATCGTTTTCATATCACGCATACTAAAACGCTTTCTTCGGATGGGGATGGATCTTTGTTCAATTTGATGAGCAGCAATGACAAATTTAAAACCGTTGCCGTATCCAAAGACGATCCCGCGGCTTTACTTTATTCTTCCGGAACAACGGGAAGGCCAAAAGGCATCGTGTTGTCTCACAAGAACCTTTCTACCAATGCAGAAACGTTAACAAAGTTGTGGGGGTTTACAAATCAAGACCGTTTGTTGCACGTGCTGCCCATTTATCACGTTCATGGGCTCTTTGTGGCTCTTGGTTGCGTATTGTGCAGCGGGGCAAGCATGAAGTGGGTAAATACTTTTGATGCAAAAAGCGTTTCTAGTTTCATGCCTGAATCTACGGTGATGATGGGCGTTCCTACTCACTACACAAGATTGTTAAAAGAATCTTCATTTACAAAAAAAAGTACAAGGAACATCAGACTGTTTGTCTCAGGATCGGCCCCTTTGTTGGAAGACACGTTTAATGAGTTTAAGGATCTGACGGGTCACGTTATCCTAGAAAGATACGGAATGTCGGAAACAAACATCAATTCATCCAACCCTTTGCAAGGAAAGAGATTGGCGGGGACGGTTGGTTTGTCTTTACCAGGAGTTGAGATTCGTATAACAAACAATTCAAATGAGTCTTTGCCAATCAATGAAATTGGCAACCTCCAAGTTAAAGGAGACAACGTCTTTAAAAGTTATTGGCAAATGCCAGAAAAAACAGCAGAGGATTTCACGGCCGACGGATTTTTCAATACAGGGGATCAGGCTTCAATTGATCAAGATGGCTACATCAGCATTGTTGGACGGTCCAAAGACTTAATCATTACTGGCGGATTGAACGTTTATCCGAAAGAACTCGAATTGCTGGTCAATGACATTGAGGGAGTTTCTGAATCGGCTTTTATAGGATTACCGGATGAAGATTTTGGTGAGAGCGTCACCGCCATCCTCGTCTTGAAAGAAAACCAAGAGCACTCCGAAATTGATATAAAAGAGTATCTCAAAAATAAAATTGCCAACTTCAAGGTTCCTAAGTACGTTTTTTATGCAGAGGAGCTACCCCGAAACGCCATGGGCAAAGTTCAAAAGAATGTTCTCAGAGAAGAGTTCTCAAAAAAAATATAAACAGAGAGATACTCTTAAAAAAAATCGTCTATAATGCCGAGCACTTAAAGACTCTGCGGGAATAGCTCAGCTGGTAGAGCGTAACGTTGCCAACGTTAAGGTCGCCGGTTCGAACCCGGTTTCCCGCTCCATTCTCTCTCTCATAAAACGTCTTAAAAAAGGGGTGTATGGCATATAGCTATTTTATAACCCAATAACTTAATACGCGACTTGGTTAATTTTGAACAATTCAGACTTAAATTTTGTTACCCCATCTTTTACCCAAACTCATTTTGATTTAAACTCGAATCAATGAAAAAAAAGCCAATAGATACCGAGGCATTAGCTGAAGATTGTTTTGCTCTTGCAAATAAAATTCACGATATTGGATATAAACATCTAATAGAGCAAGAGGTAGAGGACGAAAGAAAAGACAATCTCAGACTCTGTAAAAAGCTCAATGAGAAAAGACTGAACTCTTTTTATACTTACTCACGATTCAAGAAATTAGATTCAGATGCACTTACTAGAAAACTTTTCGATTACTCGGCTCAAATAAAAGACGAGAAATACAAAATTGAAAGAGACTGGAACGACCCAGAACATTATCTGACCATGGAAGCTGAATACGACTTATCGGATAAAAAAGAGGGTCGGCCTCTTGATCTTTCTAATGCGGTAAAAAATAAAAACTCTATGGCAGAGGGAATGTGGAAGATGTTGGAGCCAACGCTTCCTTCTAATGACGCTCAACATGTTTCCTTTATGGTTTATCAAAGAAGTCGTACTCAGCTACTTAATGGTTTAAGAGAATTGCAGCGAAGGCGAATAAGGTCTGTCCTTTTGCATGGAGGTGATAAGCCACATGAAGTTCCAGAGAAAGGAACGTTGGAAATCAAACAGGATGTAGCTTCACGCAAAGCTCGATTAAATAGATTAAAACAAGCACGATTAAACAAGAATTCATAAAAGAAATCATGGAAATTGATTCAACGCTACCAGGAGCAGAAGAAGAGGGCCCTTAGAAGACAGAACATGACCAAATCAACAGATAACACAAAACGACCAACAGCATACTCGTATGCAAGATTGTCCACAAAACGTCAGGAGGCAGAAGGTTCTTTAGAAGCACAGGAAGAACAAATAGAAAGATACTGTGAACAGAACGACATTGAATTACTTGGATTTTATTCAGAATCAGATTCAGACAAGAGTAGTGCAAGACCGGAGTTGATTGAAGTGCTAAACCTATGCAATCTTTCTAACTCAATTTTGATAGTTGCAAAGATAGACCGCCTAAGCCGTGACTTGTACTTTCTCACTAAGTTGCAAACTCATGGAACTCCGTTTCTTGCATTGGATATGCCTGAGGCTAATCCCACTATGTTAAAAGTAATGGTTAGCTTTGCTGAGCATGAGAACAGACTGAGAAGAACTTAGAAATCGCTTATCAATAGATACTTAATTATTAAGCTTTACCTCAAAGCTAATTCATTTTCTTTTTATATCAAGCTCTTATAACCTTTGTAGAGCCACCAAAATGCAGCTCCGAAGACAAAACCTACAGCTAGAACAACAAGACCAGTCCAAGCGAGGAACACAAAAATACTTCCTACACTTAAACAGCCAAACAGAATAATAAACACTACGACCATAAAATCACTTCAATTTAACCATCTGATATTACTTTCACAATGCGTCTGTATCTGTCGC
>Ga0114995_10001485_pt1 | contig 16537 bp, 16 predicted proteins | sample ArcticOcean_MG_C_11_FD_87038 | JGI IMG/M metagenome (GOLD analysis project Ga0114995, IMG submission 87038) | Marine microbial communities from western Arctic Ocean - ArcticOcean_MG_CB2_154 | ecosystem: Environmental > Aquatic > Marine > Oceanic | place: Arctic Ocean: Canada Basin | collected... | reverse complement strand
TGAGTGCAGTTCTGCAAATCACTGCTGGAGCTGGAGGAACTGAAAGCTGTGATTGGGCTCAAATGCTTATGAGAATGTATATGATGTACTGTCAAAAAAACAACTTCAAACTAACAGAACTAAATTTACAAGACGGAGATGTTGCTGGAATAAAAACTGTAACACTTCAAATTGAAGGTGATTTTTCTTTTGGATGGCTTAAGGGTGAGAATGGAGTTCATAGACTTGTGAGAATCTCTCCATTTGATAGTAATGCTAAGAGGCATACTAGTTTTGCATCGGTATATGTATATCCTTTAGTAGATGACTCAATAGAGATAGAAATTAATCCTGCAGATATTGAAATTACGACTGCTAGATCTAGTGGTGCTGGAGGTCAAAATGTTAATAAAGTTGAAACAAAAGTTCAGCTTACACACAAACCAACAGGAATTAAAATTTCTTGTTCAGAAACTAGATCCCAACATGATAATCGATCTAGAGCAATGCAAATGCTAAAGTCACAGTTATACGAAATAGAAATTAAAAAACAACAAGCTGAAAGATCAGATATAGAAGCTGGTAAAATGAAAATCGAATGGGGAAGTCAAATTAGAAACTATGTATTGCACCCATATAAGTTAATCAAAGATGTAAGAACTGGGTTTGAGTCAGGAAATGTAGACTCCGTTCTAGACGGGGAACTAAAGCCTTTTTTAAAATCTTATTTAATGATGTCAGGACAATCTAAAAACTCAAAGGAATTATAATATGATTAATATTTATCACAACACTAGATGTAGAAAATCTAGAGAAGCTATAGAATATTTAAAAGATCAAAAAATAAACTTTAATATAATTGATTATTTAAATCAGAATTTAAGTGAAGAAAAAATATCAGTACTTATTAATAAGCTTCAAATAAAACCAATAGAATTAGTCCGAAAAAATGAATCTATTTGGAAAGAAAATTACAAAAGCAAAGAAATGTCTGATTTAGATATAGTGCGTATTCTATTTTCTAATCCAAAGCTAATAGAAAAACCAATTATTGAAAGTGAAAAAAGTGCTGTGATTGCTAGACCCCTTGAAAATTTAGCGGTTTTTTTAGAGAAAAAATAACATACTTTTAACAATTAAATGTACTAAGAGGATTTATTTTTACCTTAAAATCAATTATTATGAAAAATTATCTTTTACTTACAATATTAAGCATTCTGTTTACCAACGTAACTATTGCTCAAGAATTCACACTTACGGGAGTCGTATTGGAGTCTGAAACTAAAGAGGAATTAGAGTATGCCATAGTAACTGTTTTAAGCACTGATAATATTGTAGTAACTGATGGATTAACTAATAGTAAAGGTAAATTTAGTATTACTGTAAAAAAGGGGGAATACAATCTGATGGTTGAATATATTTCACATAAAAACTTTATACAAGAAGGAGTAAATGTAGCCAGTAATTTAAAGCTAGGAAAGATTGAATTAGACATTGACGCTGAATCTTTGGATGAGGTGGAGATTATTGCAGAAAATACAACGGTTGATATAAGACTGGATAAAAAGATATATACAGTGGGTAGAGATTTAACTGTAAAAGGAGGATCAGTTAGTGATGTCTTAGATAATGTGCCATCAATTTCAGTTGATGTAGAAGGAAATGTTGCTCTTCGAGGCAGTGAGGATGTTAGAATTTTAATTAACGGAAAACCATCTGGTTTAGTCGGTTTAAATTCAGCTGAAGCACTAAGACAACTGCCATCTGAATCTATTGAGAAAGTTGAAGTTATAACCTCGCCATCAGCAAGATATGATGCACAAGGAAATGGTGGGATAATAAATATAATTTTAAGAAGAAACAAGTTATTAGGTTTTAACGGAACTGTGAACGCGAATATTGGAGACCCTAAAAGTTCAGGGATATCTACAAACCTAAATTACAGAACAGGTGATGTTAATATATTTAATTCTAGTGGATTAAGCGACAGACTTAGAGTTGGAGATTCTTATGCTTACTCAGAATATTACAATGGAGATGATCAAAGCTCTTTTATTAGAGACAATAGAAATTGGGAAAGAGAAAATAATAGTTTATTTACCAATACTGGTTTAGAATGGTATATTGATGATAATACATCAATTACTACATCGTTTTTAACAAGTAATTCTGAAGGAGTTAACTTAAATAAAAACACGACATTAGAACTTGACAGTAGTCAAGATGTTATTAATGAAACTTTTAGGTTAGAAAACGAAATATCTAAAGATGAAAATTATGAGTATTCACTTAATTTTGATAAAAGATTTAACGATGAAGGACACAAATTAGTAGTTGATTTTCAAATGGGAGAAAACACGGACAATGAAAACTCTATTTTAACCCAAAATAATTTAGACTTTGAGCAGATTACATCTGACGAAACAAACGACAGTAAACTTATTAAAGCAGATTATGTATTACCAATTGGAGAAAACAGACAATTTGAAGCAGGATTTAAAATAGAAGAATCAGATTTATATCAAGATTATAAAGTTTATTCTAATTTAAACAATAATCTAATATTAGATACAGAACAAAGTAATGTATTCCAGTACAAAGAGCAGATTAATGCGATATATTCCCAATATGGGTTTAAAATTGATGATAAATATTCTTTTCTTTTTGGAGTTAGAGTTGAACAAACTAAAAAAGACATTATTCAAATTACAACCGATGAACTAATTAAAAAGGACGATACTGGGGTATTTCCGACATTTAATTTTGGTCTTGAAATTTCAGAAGATGAAAGTGTAACTTTTGGATATAGCAGAAGATTAAGAAGACCTTGGTCAAGGTTTATTAATCCATTTCCATCGAAAAATAGTCCAACAAGTATATTTAGAGGGAATCCAAATTTAGATCCAACTTATTCAAACAACTTTGATTTAGGCTATCTAAAGACCTTTGAATCTTCATTTTCAGTAAATTCATCAATGTATTTTCAAAAATCAACTAATACATTTAATTTTATAACTCAAGATACAGGTGAAACAGTGAACCTTGGCGGAACAGATGTTCCAATAATTGAGAGGTTTCCTATAAACCTAGCTACTAATGCAAGATTTGGGTTTGAATTTAACCTCTCTTATAGACCTAGTAAAAAATGGAGTGTAAATTCAAATTTTAATTTATATAATAATAAAGTTGAAGGTGAATACAATGAAATTGATTATGGAAGTGAAAATTTAAGTTGGAGTATGAGATTAAATAATAAGTTGACTTTACCAGGTGAAATTGAGTGGCAAACAAGGATGAACTACAGAGGTCCAAGAGAAGATGCAGTCAATAAGACTAAAGCTAGTTACTCAACAGACTTAGCATTTAGTAAAGACATCTTTAACGAAAAAGGTACATTATCATTAAATGTCAGAGATCTCTTTGATTCTAGCGGAAGAATTAGTGAAGCATTTACAGAGACTTTCTATTCTGAATCAAAATACAGATGGAGTTCAAGAAGTTTTACGCTAAACTTTACTTATAGAATTAATCAAAAGAAGAAAAGGTATCAAAGAGAGGGACAAAGTTATCAAGGTGGCGGGGATGAATATGGTGGTTAAGATTTATTTAAAAAAAAATATTAAATTTAACAACATTTAACTATAAAATTATGAAAGAATTTATTTCAAAGTATTACCCAATTATAATAGCATTTGTAGCTATGTTATATTCAATAGGTTTAGGTATTTCCGGAGATACTGAGTCAGCTCAGTATTCTGCACATTGGCCAGGAACTATATTATTATTTGCAATAGCATTAAGACAAAGAAGAACCACATGAGTATAGAAATGTATATAATTGGAGGTCTTATTTGGATTGCTTACATGTATTTCACGATATGGAATATTTGGCATAATTCAAAATCTGCAAAAAAAAGAAATAAACAGGAATAAGAAATATAAAACAAGGGGATATTAAATTAAAAATGCAATAGTTATTATAAAATAATGCATTTTAATAAACTATTCAAAGGAATATTATTTTTTAGCTTTATTCTTTTTTTCGTCGCGAATTTCCTTCAATCTCTCAAGCAAAGATCCACCTACCCAATATGGAATAACAAAGGTTAATAAAAATATCATTAACCAAAAACCTATACTGAGTATAGTTGCAAATGCTAAAAAACCTAAATACTGATCAAATTCAAACATAATTTATTTAATAAGTTCCAAAGATATACTGTTTAATAATCTTAAACAATAAATAATAAAAAAATAATTGAACTTAAATTTGTAAATTTGTAGTCTAATTTTACATATAAATAATATGGAATATAGGATAGAAAAAGATACTTTAGGAGATGTAAAAGTACCCGCAAATAAACTCTGGGGTGCTCAAACAGAGAGGTCTAGGAATAATTTTAAAATTGGACCTAGCTCTTCAATGCCTCTAGAAATTGTTTATGCTTTTGCATATTTAAAAAAAGCTGCTGCAATTGTAAACCACGAAAAAGGAATACTAGAAATAGAAAAAAAAGATCTAATATCTTCTGTATGTGATGAGATATTAAATGGAGAGCACGATAACGAGTTTCCTTTAGTAGTATGGCAAACTGGCTCTGGTACTCAAACTAATATGAACATAAATGAGGTTATCTCTAATAGATCACATCAATTACAAGGAAATAAGCTAGGTCATGGCACAAAACTAGTAATGCCAAATGATGATGTGAATAAATCACAGTCATCAAACGACACCTTCCCTACTGCTATAAGCATATCATCTTATAAACTATTAATTGACCACACAATACCAGCTTTAGAGAACTTAAAAGAAGAATTTTATAAAAAAACTGTAGAATTTAAATCTATTATTAAAATAGGGAGGACACATCTAATGGATGCTACTCCATTAACTTTAGGTCAAGAGTTCTCTTCTTATGTGTCTCAGTTAGAGCATGGAATAAAAGCTTTAAATGAATCCTTAGACCATTTAAGTGAACTAGCTTTAGGTGGTACAGCAGTTGGAACAGGGCTAAACACACCAAAAGGATATTCATCAAAAGTTTCTGAAATAATATCCAACTTAACAGGACTTCCTTTTATTACTGCACCAAATAAATTTGAAGCTCTTTCTGCTAACGATGCTATAGTGAGATCTCATTCTGCATTAAAAGGTATTGCGATAACTCTTAACAAAATTGGTAATGACATAAGATTTCTGGCATCTGGACCTAGAAGTGGTATTGGTGAAATTTCACTTCCCGCTAACGAACCAGGAAGCTCTATTATGCCAGGAAAAGTAAACCCAACTCAATGTGAAGCACTAACTATGGTTTGTGCTCAAATAATTGGTAATGACTCCTCAATATCATTTGGCGCTACACAAGGTCACTTTCAATTGAACGTTTTTAAACCTATGATGGCATCCAATTTAATTGAGTCCTGTAAATTATTGGCTGATGCATGTAACAGTTTTAATAATAACTGTGTCAAGGGAATTAAGCCAAATTATAAAGTAATTGAAGAAAAATTAAACAGCTCTTTAATGTTGGTAACTGCACTTAATCCAAGAATAGGTTATTATAAAGCTGCTGAAATAGCTAATAAAGCACACCAAAATGGAACTACATTAAAGGAAGAAGCTATTAACTTAGGATATCTAACAGCTTCTGAATATGATGAGTGGGTAAGACCAGAAGATATGATTTAAATAAATTTATAAAATGTCATTTACTCTCTTAATAAATATAAAAAAACTTTTACAGGTTAGAGAAAGTAACGTTCAATACGTTTCTGGAAAAGATATGGGTATTATTCCTTCAATTAATAATGCATATTTATTGTTAGAAAATTCTTTTATAAAAGAATTTGGTGAGATGGAGAATTGTCCAAATAAATTAGATGATTTTAAGGTTATCGATTGTAGAGGTCAAATGGTGTTACCTTCGTGGTGTGATTCCCATACCCATATAGTTTACTCTGGAAACAGATCAAAGGAGTTTATAGATCGAATTAAAGGCTTGAGCTATACTGAAATTGCAAATAAAGGAGGCGGAATATTAAATTCTGTTGAAATTCTAAGAAATACTAGTAAAGAAGATTTACTAGAACAATCTTTAGAAAGAGTCCATAATGTAATTAAAGAAGGGACAGGTGCAATTGAGATTAAATCTGGCTATGGTTTAAATATAGACTCTGAAAAGAAAATGCTAGAAGTAATTTCTGAGATTAATAAAAGTACTGAAATTATAGTAAAATCAACTTTTTTAGGAGCTCATGCATTTCCCAAGGAATTTTCAAAGAACAAGCATCAATATGTAGATCTTATTATTAACAATATGCTTCCTGAATTTCATGATCTACAACTGATTAATTATGTAGATGTATTTTGCGAAAAAGGTTATTTTGACTTATCTCAATCGGAAAAAATAATTTCTAAAGCTCAGGAACTAGGTATACAAACTAAAATTCATGTAAACCAGTTTAATTCAATAGGTGGTATAAAATTAGCGGTGAAATATAATGCCTTGTCTGTGGATCATCTTGAAGTGTTAAATGTTAAAGATTTAGAAATTTTAAAAAATAGCTCTACAATGCCGGTAGCACTTCCTACTTGTTCTTATTTTCTTGGTATCAAATATGCGCCAGCAAGAAAAATAATCGATAGCGGTTTACCATTAGCTATCGCTAGCGACTATAATCCAGGGTCATCGCCTAGTGGGAATATGAATTTCGTAATTAGTACTGCATGTATTAAAATGAAAATGACTACTGAAGAAGCAATTAATGCAGCAACAATTAATGGTGCATATTCAATGGGAATAAGTGATAAAGCCGGAAGTATAACTATAGGTAAAATTGCAAATTTAATTATCACAGATAAATTAAATTCTATAGATGAAATACCATACTCGTTCGGAAGTAACAAAATCAGTAAAGTGATTTTAGCAGGGGCTATTGTTTGATTTAATTAAGTTGTTTTTCTACTAGTAGCATTATTTCTTTTTCTATTTGATTAGTTTGTTCAACTATCAACTTACCTTTTTGTATAATATCAGAAACATAATTATCATCATTTAAATCTTTACAGTTGATTCTCACATTCAAATACGCACCCATTACAGCTGTACGGATACATAAAGCTGCAACACCTGCATCAGAAATAGAATTTGGATTACCTACCTCTGCCATACATTTAATGCTCTCTAAGCAAGCAAATGAAGTTTCCATAATTTTAAAAGGTACTTCAATAGCATATTTTGTAGCAGATTGAAGAGCTGTTAATCGAGATTCTTTTTGCTCATCTGAATCTTTAGGTAATGTAACTGCTGCCATTATTCTATTAAACGCTTGAGTATCTTCATCTACTAGCTTTACTAATATGTTTTGATACGCTAAACTTTTCTCACCCCATTTAGAATAAAACTCCCATTTGTCTTCCCATCCTCTTTTGTTTGCAGATAAATTAGCAACCATTGTGGATAATGCAGCTCCTAGAGCTCCACAATACGCAGAAATTGAACCGCCACCAGGTGCAGGTGATTCACTAGAAGTTTTATTCGCGAATTCAATTAAATTCATCTTAGCTAGCTGTTGATCATCATTTTGTAATGCGTATTCAATGATTCTCTCTTCAGGATTAAAGGGTTGTAGCTCATCTAGACCTAAAGACTTAATTGCAATATGAATTATTTCTTTATCTGAGATAGCTAAGGACCTACTTTGTTTATTTAAAAAGAATTTACCAGCATCTATCAAAACCTTTTTAGGCACTAATCCTATTAATTCAGAACCAGTGACTCTTAGCCCCCTAATCTCTGCTCTTTGACATGTTTTTTCAAAAACATCATGTAAACTTGTAACTCTAATATTGGTTAAATTATAAGATATTTGAGCAATGCCATATTCTTCAATGTACCAACCTATTCCTTTTAAGTTTTTAAATAATCCTGGCTCACGTATTGGATTATTATTATCATCTGTTAATACTTTACCTGAAATTTTCCCTCCTTGACGCTTAATTCTTCCAGCTTCCCTTAAGTCAAATGCTATAGCATTAGCTCTTCTAGATGAAGTTGAGTTTAAATTAATATTATAAGCAATTAAAAAATCCCTTGCAGATATTGCAGTTACTCCAGACTTGGAAACACTGTCATTAAAAATATTCGGACCATAATCTGGCTTCCATTCTATTGTAGTGATTTTTTTTTCTATGCCTTCATATTCACCTGACCTACAATTTGACAGATTTTTTCGTTTTTCTTCTTTTGCAGCATTTTCATAGCAATAAATTGGAATCTTTAATTCATTACCTACTCTTTCCGCTAATTTGTGAGCATACTCTACAGTTTCTTCCATTGAGATATTTGAAATTGGTATCAATGGACAAACATCAACAGCACCCATTCTTGGATGTTCCCCTTTATGGATGCTCATATTAATAAGTTCCTTAGTTTTTTTAATTAATAAAAAAGCAGCATCTATCACAGCTTGAGGCTCCCCAACAAAAGTTATGACAGTCCTATTTGTTGCTTTTCCTGGGTCTACATTTAGTAATTTAACTCCATCTACAGTTTCAATAACTTCAACAATCTTATCGATTACAATTTGATTTCTACCTTCAGAAATATTTGGAACACATTCAATTAATTGCATATTTTTTTTTATATGAAATAAATATATTAATATTAAATTTAATTATTCAAATATTATATCTAATTATGAAGGTTAGTTTTATAAATTATCAAGATAAATATTCTAGTAAATTTTATGATTTGAACATTGAATGGTTAGAGTCCTCTTTTTATGTAGAAGAGCATGACAGATTAATATTAAGTAATCCAGAAAAATATATAATTAACAAGGGTGGTATAATTTTATTTGCAGTCATTAAAAAAGAGATAGTTGGAACTGTTGCATTAATGCCCACTAATAAAGTAAATATTTATGAGTTAACTAAAATGGCTGTCGATCCAAACTATAGAAATCAAAAAATTGGACAAAAAATACTAAAAAAAGTTATATCTGTTGCAAAAAAAAGAAAAATATATAAACTTATATTATACTCCAACAGATTACTAAAAAATGCAATTTATCTATATCTCAAATATAACTTTATTGAAATTAATTTAGAAAAAGAATGCCCTTACAAAAGAGCAAACATAAAAATGGAATTATTTATCTAATTAGTTTTCTGTATTTAATTCTAGTTGGAAGAGTTTCTTTACCTAGTCTTTTCTTTTTATTCTCCTCATATTCACTATAAGCTCCTTCAAAAAAGTATACTTCAGAGTTTCCTTCAAATGCTAATATGTGAGTACAAACTCTATCTAAAAACCATCTATCATGACTTATCACTACCGCACAACCAGCAAAACTTTCTAAACCTTCCTCTAAAGCCCTTAAAGTGTTGACATCTAAGTCATTAGTTGGCTCATCCAGAAGTAATACATTACCCTCTTCTTTTAATGTCATGGCTAAGTGAAGTCTATTTCTTTCCCCTCCAGAAAGTAATTTTACTTTTTTATTTTGCTCACTACCACTAAAATTAAATCTACTTAGGTAAGCTCTTGAATTCACTTGCCTATCTCCCATTGAAATTAGCTCTTGACCATCGGAAAAATTCTCCCATATACTTTTTTCTAAATCAATATTTGTATGCGACTGATCAACATATGCTATTTTAGCAGTTTCACCAATTAAAAACTCACCTTTATCAGGGTTTAGTTCCTTCATAATCATTTTAAATATGGTTGTCTTTCCAGCTCCGTTAGGACCTATCACTCCGACGATTCCAGCCTGAGGTAAACTAAATTCTAGATTATCATATAATAATTTATCATCAAATGCTTTACTAACTTTAATTGAGTTAATAACGTTTGTACCTAAACGAGGTCCATTAGGTATATATATTTCTAACTTTTCATCTAGTTGTTTTTGATCTTGGTTCAACAACTTATCATAATTACTTAACCTTGCCTTTTGTTTTGTCTGCCTACCTTTAGCTCCTTGTCTAACCCAGTCTAATTCTCTTTCAAGAATTTTTTGCCTCTTAGATGCGACTTTACTTTCCTGAGCTAGTCTTGTAGACTTCTGATCTAACCAAGATGAATAATTACCTTTCCAAGGAATTCCTTCTCCCCTATCTAGTTCCAAAATCCAACCTGCTACATTATCTAAAAAGTATCTATCGTGAGTTACAGCAATTACTGTCCCTTTATATCTAGATAAATGTTGTTCAAGCCAGTCCACAGACTCAGCATCTAAGTGGTTTGTAGGTTCATCTAATAATAATACATCAGGTTCTTTTAACAACAATCTGCATAAAGCTACTCTTCTTCTTTCCCCACCAGACAAATATTTAATTTGTTTCTCTGGACTTGGTGTTCTTAGCGCATCCATAGCTATCTCTAACTTGGTGTCTAATTCCCAGGCATTTGAAGCGTCAATCATATCTTGAAGAACAGCCTGTCTATCCATCAATTTCTGCATCTTATCAGCATTTGAATAAACTTCCTCTAAACCAAATTTATCATTAATGCCATTATATTCGTCTAAAATAGCTACTGTTTCACTTACTCCTTCTTTAACAATTTCTAGAACTGTTTTATTATCATCAAGAATTGGTTCTTGTTCTAGAAAACCGACAGAATAGTCTTGTAGAAAAGTTATATCACCTTGGAAATTATTATCTAAACCTGCAATAATTTTTAATAAGGTGGATTTTCCAGAACCATTTAGCCCAAGGATTCCAATTTTAGCTCCATAAAAAAAACTTAAATAAATATTTTTTAATACAGCTTTACTTTCACCTGGAAATGTCTTGGTTAAACCAGACATTGAAAATATTATTTTCTTATCATCACTCATTAAACTCTTCCTTTAAGCGCATAGAAAACCCATGCATTAGCAAAAAAACCAACACCTACAGAGACAAAACCCCAGCCGGCTACTTCATTATATTTAAAGGCACCTAGACCTACAAGAACTAAACCTATAATTATCATTATAAAAGTTGCCCAACCTAAAACCGTATTTTTATTCATCATTTTCATATCAAACTAAGATTTTTTTCTTTTTTTTCTTTTTTTCTTTTTTTCCTTACTATTACTCTCAAAGTCCATTTCTATATACCTTGAAACTTCCTCAGAACTTAAAATTAAATTTAAAGATTTCACAAATTCAAATTCGTTCAATTTAAGTTTACTAAGTCTTACATCACGGGTATAATCTTCATTATCTACAATCGTATTGTAACCTTCCATCTTTTCAATAAGCAATCCTTTAAGTATTTGCATCTCAAATTCGTCTAAAATAAACTCCTCTTTACATTTAGGTAAAATTTTATCTAATTCTTTATAAATATTTAAAGTAGAAACATATGCAGAACTATCATATTTAGGCATAGGAGTATACCCTCTTTGACCCCTATCGGGTCTCTGCATATTATTAATTTGAGAATATGATGAAATTGAGAATAAGAAAAACAGAACTAAAACCAGAGGTCTTTTCATTAAATTAATTTTTTACTAAACTAATCAAATTATTAATTAATAAATGGAATTTCAATTATATTAGTTTGTCTATTGTTAACATATCTAAATCCATTTTTGCCGAAAAAGCCAGCTTCCTCTAACATGATTTTAATATCTCGGTTCCACTCTGTTATAAACGTTGTTACATTAAGCTCTATGGCGTAAACAGTATTGTGATTTAAAGGATAGTCTCCTGCGCCAATTACTCCCTGTTGAGAATCCCACATGCCTATTGTAGGCCCTGAGGAATGACCGTAAGAACCTAACGGATGAGTGTAAATTGACGGCCTCAAACCTTTAACCTTAGCTTCATTCAAAGAATTGATGAGAATTTCATTACCAGTATCTAAATAAGTAAAGTTGTTGGTTAAGATATCCTGTAAGTCATTTCCTTTTTTAAATGCTTTTGTTAAAAATTCAGGAATAGTACTGTCAGATTGTTTCATAACGTAAGCAATTTGCTGACAATCTGAATTCAGTCTTAAATAAGTAATTCCAAAATCACAATGAATTAAATCTCCGTAAATAATTGTTTTATCATTAGGTCTATCTGAAAAAGAATTTAAATGGTCCTTCTGTAATTCATCGTTACGCTGAATATCTACAGTAGGGTGAAACCAAGTATCTAAACCAAGATCTGTTACTTTCTGCCTCATCCACCACTCCACATCAGTAGTTGTAGTTAAACCAGGCTTTATTACTGAGTTAGAAAATGCCTCTGAAATAATATTATGAGTAATTTCAATAATATTTTCATATAACTTCATTTCATATTCTGTTCTTGTCTCTATCCATAAATTAGATAATTTTTCAGCACTAACAATTTTATTTTTATACTCAATTGGTAGTACATCCATAAACTCATCGAAATCTGTTTTATCTAAACCATCTGAAATATTGAAATATTTAGAGAAATTTAAACCAATTTGTTTAGGCTCTCTTTCTTTAATAAGTTCAACCAATCTTTGCCACTGCTCCGGTTGATTTTCTTTATCCCATGCAGATATTATGTTATCACCAAAATTATATCTAGCTACAGCTAACTTATCAATTGTGTTGTTCTTTTTATCACGATAAAAAACAATAATGGTTCTTCGTCTAGCATTTAACCATTCTGCCGGAAGCATTGTTTTTAGCACTGGATCCTCATTGTATTCCCTTGAAATTAACACCCACATGTCAATCCCTGATTGATCCATAAGAATCGGTAAAAGATTGTTTAACCTATCTTCCAGCACCTTGTTTATGACATCGGCTCTGTCTTTTTGAACTAATATTTCTTGAGAAAATAAATTAGTTGTTATTAATATTGCTATAATTAATTTGTACATAATTATTTAGTTTAATTTTTCTAAAGTTTTAACCCTATCTATTTTGTTTGTTCTGGTGTAACTGAATTTATTAATAAAATAAACCTCTTTTGGAACTTCAAATTTGGTTAAATATTTAAAAATATCATTATTTAATTTATATTTTTTTGACTCAATTATTAAAATTAATTTATTACCTAATAATTCATTTTTAAGAGATGAAATAATAAAATTTTTGGAAATAAAACAAGATAATTTTTTTTCAATTTCCTCTGGCATTAATTTGATTCCAGCAGAATTAATGATATTATCTATTCTACCAATAATAGAAAAATTCTTAGAAGATGTAATTTCTACAATATCATTAGTAACTATTTTACCACTATAGATATGAGGGGCATCAATTACTAAACAGTTGTTTTTATTAGTAGAAATACTAACTCCACTTAGAGCTGAAAATTGTTTTATATTTTGATCATTTTTTGTGATTTTTTTTACAGCAATGTGAGTAGCTGTTTCAGTCATCCCATAAGTTTCATAATAACTATCTATTTGTGAAAGAATTTTTGATCTTAAAATAGCTGAAACTTCACTTCCTCCCAAGATAAGTGTATTTATATATTTCAATTTAGCAATTGAATTATTAGCCTGCATTGGAGTCATCGCAGAAAAAAAATATTTTTTATCTATTTGATCACTAGGGTTAGAAGTTGGCGTAAAAATTGATAAATCTAAACCTAAAACCATCGCTCTTACTAACATCATTTTACCTGCAATGAAATTCATAGGTAAAAAAGATACTGCAGAATGACCAGGTAAAAGATTAAAGTAAGCGCCTGTCATACAGGCAGAATTTACAAGGGATTTTTTCTCTAACCTAATAACCTTAGGCTTGCCAGTAGAACCAGAGGTTTTACATAAAATAAAAGATTCATCATTAAGAATCTCTAAAATTAAATTAGATAAATCAAATAATGAACTAACATTACGTGCAAGATTATTAGAAGCAAAACTAACTAATTCTTGCCTGTTGTAATCTTTAGAATTTAATTTAAAATTTTTATGAATTTTAATCATAATTACAAATATACAATATGTTAAATTTATATATATTTTAACTTTATGTATAATTATAATAAATATATTTGAATCAAATGGCTATTTAAAAAACATAATGAAAAAAACTCTTCTTATAATTCTAGTATTATTAGACTCTTTAGTATTCTCTCAATTTCATAAAACTTACGACTGGTCTAATGAAAATTCAGAGGAAATAAAAGTTGACTCAACCTATAAGGGATCATCTTTTGGGCTAATAAACAAATACATAGTAGAGTATCAAAGTGATATAGACAGTTTAAGTAATTCATTTGATAAGTTTTTAACTAGACATACAAAAATAAAAATAGTAGATATTAAAGGGGTGGATTATCACAAGACACTATACATACCCATGTACAATTCATTAAGTTTAATTGATTTGAAAGTTAAAATTACAGATAGTCTTGGAAATGTTGTAAACTTAGAAAGATCTGATTTAATCGAACAAGAAAATGACAAATTGAATAAAAACTTTAAAGTCTATAAACTAAATAATTTAGAAATTAACTCTAGCCTTGAATACATTTATACTACAAAAGAAAAAAACGAAATTCATGGTAGTCAAATACTACAAGAAGAATATTTTAATAACAAAACAGAATTTATATTAATTCCAGGAAAATTCAGGTCTAAGTTAAAAGCATATAACACAAATGAGGTGTTTAATACAAAATTGATAAATGGAGTAAAGGCAAAGAACTTTATAATTAATAATATGAATTCTATTAGCAACGAAGAGTACTCAACTCTTCAAGCTAACAGAGTTAATGTTATTTATCAATGCTATAGCGCTGACAAGAAAAACTCTCAAAACGAATTTTGGACCAATATAACTAACAGTGTTCATCCAATTGCATTTCCTAGTAAATACACTAAAGAGTTAATTACTCTTAATGATCTTATTTTACCCAATAAGGCTAACTACACTACTTTTCAAAAATTAAATATAATTGACAATTATTTAAAAAAAGCTTTCATAATTGAAGAAAATGGAAAATCTGAATTATCTAATTTGGATTATATTCTTAAAAACAAAAAGGCAAGCAATATTGGTATTATACAGCTTTACTCTAGTTTATTTACTTACAATGATATTAATTATGAACTATTAATAACCTCAAATAGGTATTTTAATAAATTTGATCCTGAGTTCTTCAATCCAGATAATTTAAGAGAGCTTTTGTTTTATATTCCAGAAGAAAAAAAGTATATAATTCCAGACCGAATTGAATATAGAATTGGAGAAGCACCATTTAATGTGTTAGGTAATTATGGTATTTTTATTAATAAAAATAAAGATTATTATTTCAGTACAATAATTGAAAATGACAAGAACTATAGTGTTATAAAAAGAACTATAGAAGTTGATTTCAAAAAAATGAAAAGCGTAATCATAAGTGAAGTCCAGGAATTTACTGGACACTGGGCAACAACAAACAGAGCCTTAGTTAACTTGGCTGATACAAATTCAGATTTAACAGATTATTTAACAACATCTGGCATAGCATCAAAAAAAGTTATTGATTACTCAATTAAAAATAAAGAATTGAATCAATCAGAATATAATAAACCATTTGTAGTCAATTCTACTATTTCTACTGAAAGTTTAATTAACGAGCATAAAACAGATTATTCAGCTAAAAAAAGATTAAAAAAATACAATTTTAAGCTAGGTAGTATAATTGGAACTCAAAGTCAGTTGTACTCAGATAATGAAAGAGTAAATCCAATCGAAATTAGATATCCAAATTTTTATGAATACTCAATAAATATAAAAATTCCAAGGGGCTATAAAGTTGAAGATGCTAATAGAATTAATATTAACAAAAAGTATGTTTCTAATGGAAATATCACAGCAAAATTTCACTCAACCTATACAATAAATAAAAACCTACTTACAATAACAATAGAAGAGTTTTACAAGTCACTAAAATATAGTAAGGCAAAGTACCAAGATTTTAGAGAGGTGATTAATGCAGCAGCTGACTTTAATAAATTAGAAATTACATTTATAAAGAATTAATCTTTACAATATTGATAGGCCCAGTATATTAATCCTAATTGTAATGGAATTCTAGTTAATAGTAGTAATTTATTTAAATAATAATTATCCAACACTTCATATGTAAATATCATATCTAAATGAACTAAGAAGAAGCTTATAAGCATTAGTATAATTAAGTATGCCGCTGTTTTTCTTAAAAAGCTAGATAATAGTGCTAAAGCTAAAATAATCTCAGCATATCCGCTTAAATCTACTAAAAATTGATGTGAAGGCATAAATGCAGGCATTACATCAAGAAAAAATTCAGGGTTAGTGAAATGTGCTATCCCAGTAAATAAATAAAAGGAGGACATTACATATAAGTGCCATTTATCTTTCAAATTATTTGTTTATTGGTTTATATCATCAGTTTCTAACGCTTTAACTGGTCCAGCTAACTTGTTAAACCAGTTATTCCAATTGTATTTCTTTGAAAAAATTAAAAGTAATATTGGAAATATAACAAACACCGGTACAATAATTTCTGAAGCACCCATTGAGGATGGGTCGGCGATTGATCTATAAACAGAATACGTTTGAAAAGCAGTCCAATCCGCAGTCACTAGTAATGCTGTAAATAAGTTATT
>Ga0114995_10001479_pt1 | contig 16561 bp, 5 predicted proteins | sample ArcticOcean_MG_C_11_FD_87038 | JGI IMG/M metagenome (GOLD analysis project Ga0114995, IMG submission 87038) | Marine microbial communities from western Arctic Ocean - ArcticOcean_MG_CB2_154 | ecosystem: Environmental > Aquatic > Marine > Oceanic | place: Arctic Ocean: Canada Basin | collected... | reverse complement strand
GGTCCTACTGAGACTTTCAAGTATATCGTGGCAAACCTCAACGAAGTCAATGACAACGAAGAGTATGCTGTTCAATCAATGGTTGAAGCTCACGAATGGTTGCAAAAGAAATTCGCAGCAGGCCAACAGAAAGAATATCGAGAACAACGTGTCAATCAATTGCTTGACCGTGAACTCCTTCCTCACTTGGGCGACCAACCTACCGACCGTAAGAAGAAGGCAATTTTCCTTGGACGTATCGTTCGCCAAGTTCTTGAAATGGCTTTGACAAACCGTGAACCAAACGACAAGGACCACTATGCGAACAAGCGTGTTCGTCTTGCTGGCGATCTCATCGAAGACTTGTTCCGTGTTTCATCAGGCCAACTTGCTCGTGACTTGAAGTACCAACTCGAACGTCACCACAACCGTAAGCGAGAGTTGAAAATCACTTCTTGTCTACGTCCTGACGTTTTGACTTCAAAGATCATGCACGCATTGGCAACAGGAAACTGGGTCGGTGGACGTTCTGGTGTCAGCCAATTGCTTGACCGAACAACCTACCTCGCCTCCCTCTCCCACATGCGTCGTGTCACCTCACCTTTGGTTCGAAGCCAACCTCACTTCGAAGCTCGTGACCTGCACCCTACACAATGGGGCCGCTTGTGTCCAAACGAAACACCTGAAGGTCAGAACTGTGGTCTTGTAAAGAATGCAGCTCAAATGATTGACATCTCAGAACACATCAGTGAAGTCGAAGTTCGTGAACAACTCGATGAACTTGATGTGAACAGTGAACTTGAAGACTGGAGCTCCGGCGACCGAATTCACGTTAACGGAGACATCTACGGTATCCACAAGAAAGGAACGAACTTGGTCCGCCATTTCAAATCCGCTCGACGACGTGGAACGATCCCTGCTGAAGTTTCTATTCGTCACGACAAGGAAAACAAGGACATCTTCATCAACACTGACAAGGGACGTATTTTGCGGCCTTTGGTAGTTCTTTACGACGGTGCTCCACGTTTGACTCCTCAACACCTCAAAGCACTCCGTGATGGAGAAATGACGTTCAAGAACTTGGTCAACGACGGTGTCGTTGAATGGGTAGATGCTGAAGAAGAAGAAGACCTTCTCATCGCTGCTCGACCATTCGTTCTCCCTGAAACCATCCCATCCGGTCCATTCAAAGGACGCCCACTCACCAACGAAAACGTTGAATGGGTCAACCTTGGAGAACCTGGCGCAACTGAAGCACAACTACGTGCTAAGGTCCGAATGCCAAACGGTGTTTGGGAATCAGCTGAAGTTTCAGTCCCATTGTTGTATGATGAAGAATATACACACTGTGAAATCGACCCTCAACTCGTATTGGGTGTTTGTGCTTCTTTGATTCCATATCCAGAACACAACTCAACTCCTCGTGTTACTGGTGGTACTGCAATGGTCAAGCAATCATTGGGTCTCCCAAGTTCGAACTATCGAATGCGTCCCGATACACGTGCACACATTTTGCACTACACACAAACTTCGATTACTCGAACAGCCGCTATGGAATCAACTCACTTCGATGAACGACCTGGAGGTCAAAACTTCATCGTTGCGATTATGTCTCTTCACGGATACAACATGCAAGACGCTGTCATCATCAACAAAGGTTCAATCGACCGTGCACTTGGTCGTTCTACCTTTAACAGAACCTACAACGCAGAACGTCGTCGGTTCCCTGGTGGTCAAGTCGAAGAAATCGAAAAGCCAGGCAGTTCTCTACAAGAAGTCAAGGGTCTCAAGCCAGAAGAGGCTTACCGACACTTGGAAGCAGATGGTCTACCATTGCCTGAGATGTACCTCGAAGGTGGTGATGTACTTGTTGGTAAAACAAGTCCTCCTCGTTTCCTCGAAGAATCTGCGGGTGGAGCTTTCCTCCTTGCTCAGGAACGCCGTGAATCTTCTATGCTTGTTCGCCATGGCGAAAAGGGCTATGTCGACAACGTCTATGTTACCGAATCACTTGACTCCGGTCGCTTGGTCCGTGTAATGGTTCGAAGCCACAAGATCCCTGAAGTTGGGGACAAGTTCGCTTCACGACACGGTCAAAAAGGTGTCATTGGACGCCTTGTTGAACCAGAAGACATGCCATTCACATCCGATGGTATCGTACCTGATTTGGTCATTAACCCGCACGCTATTCCTTCTCGAATGACTGTGGCCCACGTTCTCGAAATGATTGGTGGAAAGGTCGGAGCTATGGAAGGACGTCGTATTGATGCGACTGCATTCCGTGGTGAAAAGGAAAGCAGCCTTCGTGATGGACTTGTTCGTAATGGACTTGCACACACTGGCCGTGAAACGATGATCAATGGTGAAACTGGAGAAGTTTATCCAGCAGACATCTTCATTGGTTGTATTTACTACCAACGATTGCACCACTTGGTGTCTTCGAAGATTCACGCTCGTTCCCGAGGCCGTGTCCAAATTCTAACCCGTCAACCTACCGAAGGTCGAGCCCGCCAAGGTGGTCTCCGATTCGGTGAGATGGAACGTGACTGTTTGATTGCCCACGGAGCTTCCATGGTCATCAAAGATCGCTTGCTCGATGAGTCCGATGGTATCGACATGTACGTCTGTGCTCAATCTGGTCACATTGCTTGGTACGACCCGAAACGTCGTACCTATGTCAGCCCAATCCATGGTGATGGCGCTGAAGTCTACAAAGTACAAACCTCATATGCATTCAAGCTGCTCTTAGACGAAATGAAGAGTTTAGGTGTGGCCATGCGTCTTGAACTGGAGGACCGAAGATGAGCCAAACAAATACAATGATTCCAAAGCGTATCGCTCAGATCCGCTTTGGCCTGATGGAACCAAAAGAAATCCGACAAATGTCTGCTGTTGAAGTAAAGACTGCAGATACCTACAAGGACGATGGACACGCTTACCGTCAAGGTTTGATGGACCCGCACATGGGTGTTATCGAACCTGGATTGGTTTGTCCAACTGACAACTGTAAGTACGACGAGTCCCCTGGTCACTTTGGCCATATTGCTCTTGAACTTCCAGTGATTCACATTGGTTTCGTAATGCTCATCAAGACCGCTTTGAAGGCAACCTGTTCCAAGTGCAGCCACATTTTGTTGCACGACACCAAAAACACTCACCCTTCCAACCCTGAATTGAGCGAGCAAGACTACTACCGTGCACGTATCCGTGATATCATCACCAAGCACGGTGTCGGTTCAATTGAATTTTCCAAGATTATCAAGGAAGTTGAAAAGGTCACTACAGGCACTCGTCGTGGACAATGTATGCACTGCCAAGAAATGCAGGGCAAGATTATGCTCGACAAGCCAACGACCTTCAAGGAAAAGCTGGAATCGCAAGGTGCTGGTAAAGCAGAAGTTGAACGTAAGCTCAACCCTCGTGACGTTCGTGAATGGCTCAGTGCCATTCCATCAGAGCACTTGATTTTCATGGGTATGGACAAGAAAAACCGACCAGAATGGGTTGTGCTCAAGGTTCTCCCTGTGCCTCCTATCACTGTTCGACCTTCGATTACTCTTGACAGTGGAGACCGTTCAGAAGACGATTTGACTCACAAATTAGTCGACGTACTTCGAATTAACCAACGCCTTCGTGAAAACAGAGACACCGGTGCTCCACAATTGATTGTGGAAGACCTTTGGGAATTGTTGCAATACCACATTACAACCTACTTCGATAACCAAACCTCTGGTATCCCACCTGCACGTCACCGATCCGGTCGTACACTCAAGACTTTGACCCAACGACTGAAGGGTAAGGAAGGACGTTTCCGTAGTAACTTATCCGGAAAGCGTGTCAACTTTTGTGCTCGTTCAGTGATTTCACCTGACCCATATTTGGGTGTCAATGAAGTTGGTGTCCCGAAGAAGATTGCAAAGGAACTTACTGTTCCAATCCGTGTTACATCCCGTAACCGTGAGCAAATGCGTCAAATGATTCTCCGTGGTCCTGATGTTCACCCTGGTGTGAACTACATTATCCGTGGCGACAACCGTCGTGTTCGAATTAACGAACGCAGCCGTTTGATCAACGCTGGATTCCGCTGTCACAACCCTGAGTGTAACGAAGATACCACACTCCGACCTGATATGCACCAATGCTTGCCTGCGCCAAACTTTTTGCCAGGTCTTGTCATTAAGCCAGAAATCTTTGTCAACCCTGTTGATGGTACCCAAGAAACCACCTACGTCGTTGATGACGAAGCAACTCTTGCAAACCTCCGTGGTGAAGACCGCGAAACTTCAGAGAAACTTCCTGAAGACGACCCACGAGCAAAACTCCACTACCGATGGATGCATGAGCTGTCTCAAGCTGACAAAGTCGACCAAGACCCTCATCCTGAACATTTGAGTGTCAGTTGTCCACACTGTGGAAGTCCTTCAGATGAATGGGGAGACCGCACACGTGTTGAAGACCGACTTTCAACCATTGACCGAAACGGCAATCCAAAGCCAGGTCTGCTTGTTGAACGCCACTTGATTGATGGCGACGTTGCTATCTTTAACCGACAGCCATCCCTTCACCGAATGTCAATGATGGTTCACGAAGTTCGAGTTATGGAAGGACATACCTTCCGTTTCAACCTCGCAGTTTGTACGCCATACAACGCTGACTTCGACGGCGACGAAATGAACCTTCACGTGATTCAATCTGAAGAAGCACGTGCTGAAGCTAAGATTTTGATGCGTGTTCAAGAACACATCCTCACCCCTCGTTACGGTGGTGCAGTTATTGGCGGAATCCACGACCACATTTCGGGAGCATACTTGCTCTCACGTCCTGGAACCCTCATCAACCGACGTCACGGGCTGGAAATGCTTGGAAACATCGGATGGATTGGAGATGTACCTGAAATTGTCCTCGACGAAAATGGAAAAGAATGCTTCCGTGGTCAAGACATCATCTCATTGATTATCCCAGATAACATCCACCTGCGATTCCGAAGCCGTTCCAATGACGATGTCGTTGTCAAAAACGGCCGAGTCGAAGGAACACTCGACAAGCGAGCCATCGGTGCAGAAGATGGACGTCTTCTCGATGCTATCGTTCAGACCAACGGTCCTGAACTCGGTGCAAAGTTCCTTGACGATTTCACACGCCTGACTATTGCTGCGTGTACATCTCTTGGATTTACCACCGGTATTGACGACGAAGATCTCAGCGCTGAAGCATTGCAATCCATTCGTGATGCAAATGCAGAAGCAGGTGTACTTGTTCAAGCAGCTCTTGACAAGTTCGGAAAGGAAGGCAAAGGATACGAAGTTCGACCTGGTCGAACACCTCGTGAAACCCTCGAAGAAGACATCATGGTTATTCTTGATGAAGGAAAGCAGCAAGCTGGTGACGTAGCAAAGAATGAACTGGCTCAGTCCGGTTCAACCAACGCTGCAGTTAACATGGCTATTTCCGGTGCCCGTGGTTCAATGGATAACCTGAACATGATGGCTGGTTCGATTGGACAAGCAAAGGTTCGTGGAAAGCGACTTGAGCGTGGATATAACGAACGTGTTCTTCCTCACTTCCGCCGTGGCGGTCGTGCAGCTGCAGACCGTGGTTTCATTGCAAGTTCATTCAAGCGTGGTCTTGAGCCGACGGAGTTCTTTATGCTCTCCATCTCCGGCCGAGAATCTCTGGTCGATACAGCGGTTCGTACTGCAAAGTCTGGATACATGCAACGCCGATTGATTAACGCAATGGACGATTTGAAGGTGTACAACGACTCAAAGTTGTCCGTTCGAAACACTGCAAACCGTATCATTCAATTCAGTTACGGTGAAGATGGAATTGACCCTTCACGTGGTGTGCACGGTTCTCCGTTCAACATCGATGTTATCGTCGACGAAGCCCTCGGAACTGAAGGCGCTACTATTGACGTAAGAGAGTCAAAAGAACGTGATGAAAAGGAAGAAGACTTTGGCGGCTGGGAACATGATGAACCCGATACCCCTGAAGGAGGTGAGGCTTGATGGTCGTAAAGAGTGCAACAAAGAAGAAGCTTATGGATCTGGGTATCGCAGAAAATCATGCGCATGCTCTTGCTGATGACAAAAAGTGGGACGATGTAAAAATCCTCGCTGCTGGAGAAATCGCACAAATTTGTGAGACCGATTCCGAAACTGCTGCAAATATCAAGTCGACGATTGACACTGCAAGTAAGAAAGGTGGAGATTCGAACAGCGAAAACACAGGACCGACAACTTCAGTCCGACTTCGCCGAACTGGACGAGCAATTGCTCGTGCAAAGACTTCAGTCGCAATGACTGACTACGACAGAGCATCCAAACTCTTGCAGTCTGAAGATGAGTTGGCTGAAGACCCAGTTTTCAAGTCACTCGTCGCTGCTGCTGAAGCAAATGGTTCCTCCCGATTTACCAATCGGATTTTCCATGACCTTACAGTCGCTATTCATGCACGTGGCAAGAACAAATTGACCAAGCCTCAAGCAAAGAAAGTGGTTGATGAATCAGTCGTTGCTCTTGACCGAGCGAGTATCGATCCCTATGAAGCAGCAGGAATTATTACTGCTCAATCAATTGGTGAGCCTGGAACGCAGATGACCATGCGTACTTTCCACTATGCTGGTGTTGCAACAGTCAACGTCACTCAAGGTCTTCCTCGTATCATTGAGATTGTCGATGCACGAAAGGTTCCAAACACGCCTACAATGACTATTTACTTGGCTGGTGAAAAGATGAAGTCTGCTGATGAAGCTCGTAAACTTGCAGCTGCAATTGAGGAAACTCATACTGTTAACATCGCTTCTTTAGAGACTGACGTTGCACAACGACGTCTCGTCTTGAAACTGAACAAGGCCAACCTCAAGCAGAAGAACATGACTGGTGCTGAAGTCAAGGACAAACTGGAACGTGCTACACGTCTTTTGGTTCAAGCGGACAAGGAAAAGAACCCTTCGACCTTAACCCTCATACCTGGTGTTCACACCGAAGAAGATTTGGCTGAACTCGCTGAAAACCCACCTTCGTATACCATGCTGCTTCAATTGGAAGAAAAGATTCGTGACATGCGTCTCAAAGGTATTCCAAACATCACTCGTGCGAACGTGCAATTGGATGACAAAACTGGCGAATACTACCTTTCAACCATCGGTTCTAACTTGACTCGTGTCAGCGAAATCGAGACCATCGACCGAAACCGAACCTACACCAACAACATCATTGAAATCTATGATTTCCTTGGAATTGAGGCTGCTCGACAAGCTATTGTTGACGAACTGCAAGCAACTCTTGACGGAGCCCGTTTGGAAGTTGACGTCCGACATTTGCTCTTGGTTGCTGACGTGATGACTTCTGAAGGTGAAGTTCGTGCTATTGGACGACACGGTGTATCAGGTACGAAACACAGTATCTTGGCTCGTGCTGCTTTCGAAGTTACCGTTAACCACTTGCTCAAAGCCGGTGTTATTGGAGAAAAGGATTACCTCACTGGTGTTGCAGAGAACATTATCGTCGGTCAACCAATTTCACTTGGAACCGGCAGTGTGGAACTCTTCTACATCCCTGACAAAGAATGATTTTCTACCCATGAGAAACGATGTGGAGTATGGAGGAATAAAATATGGATCTAAACCGACAATTAAAGAATGCAATCTCAACTGGAAATCTACGATTTGGACAACGCCAAGCACTCGATGCGTGTGCTCGTGGTGAAGCGAAATTGATTATTTTCGCTGCGAACTGCCCAACTGAATTTATTGATGAACTGCACGCAAGTCACCCTGAAGTGACGAAGTTCCGTACAACCCTCGTCAACCGTGAACTCGGTATCGCATGTGGTAAACCATTCTCAGTTTCGACAGTCAGTATCATTGATGCTGGCGAAAGTGATTTGCTTCAACTCGAGACCAATCTCGAGTGAGTGCTGGTGTTCATTTTGCCAAGCTTTCTTGGCACAGTGAAGGCAAAGGTTTGATGTCTGTAGGCGTCGTGGTTCTGCCATGCGCCCTTTACTTGCATCCGTCTCGGCAGTCTTGATTTCATTCTTGATGCTTTCATCCGTCTTTGTTCTTGAACAATCGAGTGAATCGAATGAGGTACTTGACGACGTCAGTGAACTCATCGAGTTTACATCTGCACGTGGTTCTTCGAAATCCTTCATTGCTTCAGGTGGCTCCTCGACCCAAAGTATCGATCCCTCTCAAATCAAACCGGACCCAAACGGTGGGTGGGTTCTTGGCTCTGAGTACAATACAACCTTGACTTTTGGTACACAAACTCTCCAACCTACTTCCCCGTACACTGCTGGAGAGTTCTTCTTAGCGACAATTGATAGTGCTGGTACCTGGCAATCTTTGTTTGGAGCCGACCATAGTTTTGGTGCAGGCGGCCTTTCTTACCTTACGGATATCAATGTCGATATCGGGGGGGAAATCTTGGTGAGCGGATATTTCTATGGTGAGATTTCCTTTTCCGGCGGTCAAGGTAATCCCCCATCAATCATCACCAATACGAACTCTGGTTTCCATTACGAAGGATTCTTTGCGAAAGCAGATCCAATGGGCAATTGGCTATGGGCCAATAGTTTTAGCACCTTAGTGAACGGTTCTGGTGAATACAGTGTGACCAGCGGTATTGAACTCGATACTGGGAGTGATATTTTTGTCACTGGTGAATTCCAAGGTGAAACAGACTTTGGCGGTTTTGCTTTGAATGTCTCGAGTACTCAGGTCTTTGTCGCAAAATATTCGGGAATGACTGGCGACCTTGATTGGGTGATCAGTGGTGGCGGAATTGGTACGAACCGTATTATTGATTCTGCAGTTACCCCTTCCGGGGGAATCAAATTAGCAACAATTTCTGATGGATTTGCTCAATGGTCCACCTCAAGTTATGTTGCAGTGGGTACACTTGACGCTGTGATTGTGGAATTAGATGCCACCGGCGGTGTACTCAATCTGAAAGGAATTGGCGCCAGTGGTCAACAAACTGTTGTCACGAGCATTACAATTGATTCCGCAGGAGATACCTATCTTGCAGGAACCTTTGGTGGAACGATCTCAAGTGGCGGTTGGACTGCAAGTGCCATGTATGGCGGAAATGATATCTTTGTAGCAAGAAGCGCAGTTTCCACTTCTAACAGTTGGGCATTTGTCTCGGGTTCAAGTGGAGCTGACGAAGCCCAAGCCCTCGCAGTCACCTCATCTGGTGCAGTCGTGTACAGTGGCTATCTTACTGCATCACATACCGCAGGAGCCACAACATTGGTTCCTTCAAACCATGATGGTTTCGTCGTTGGCCTCTCATCGACAGGTGCACTCGATTGGACTGAACTCATTGGCGGTTCACAATATGACTATGCTTGGGCTATGAGCGTCAACATGAGCGACTACATTGGTATCGCAGGCTCGTATTCAGGTTCAATGACGCATGATGGTTCTACTTTGACTTCATCTGGTGTCAGAGATGCCTATGTATGGGTGTTTGACCCTTCAGCACTGAAAGACTCTGACAGTGATAGTATAGTCGATGTCGATGATAACTGTCCAAATGTTTCCAATCCGAGTCAAGCCGATACTGACAGCGATGGCTTAGGCGATGCATGTGATTCAGATGATGACAACGATGGCCTCACTGATAATTACCCTGATTTCTGTCCTCGGAACAGTGAATTTAATTGGACCAGTATGCAAGATACTGACAATCCGTCTGCTTCAACAGATTGGGATAATGACGGTTGTAAAGACGATACTGAAGATTCTGATGATGATAACGACCAAGTCCTTGATGTCGACGACCTCTGCCCTTACACTTCCTACAATCCACCTCGACCAACTTGGATTTCAGATACAGCTACCAACGATATTGACGGCGATGGATGCCGGGACAGTGATGAAGATCTCAATGACGATGCTGATGGATTCGACGATGCCAATGACGATTGTCCAACTCTCGCTGGAACTTCCACAAATGGTACCATTGGCTGTCTTGATACCGATGGTGATGGTTGGTCAGACTCGACTGATGATTGTCCAAGTGAGGCAGGTAATTCGACTCTTAATGGCTCAAATGCTTGCCCTGACAACGATGGAGACGGTTGGTCGAATGCTGATGATGCATTCCCCGACGAAGTCACTCAATGGGCCGATGCCGATTCAGATGGATTTGGAGATAATGCACAAGGCGTTACACCCGATGCTTGCCCTTCCGTTCCTGGAACTTCCACTCTCGACCGTTTAGGTTGCTTTGATGCTGACGAAGATGGCTACTCAAATTCCGATACAACTTGGAACGTCGGAAACGGTGCGGATTACTTCCCGAACGATCCGACTCAATGGTCAGATTTTGATGAAGATGGTTTTGGCGACAATTGGGGCAATTCCACATGGACTGACCGGAAATCTTCTTGGCCAGGTGAAATGGTAATGGATGCTGCTACGCAAGATGCATGCCCTACCCGTTCAGGGAACTCTTGGCAAGATGATACACTTGGCTGTCCAGATGCTGATGGCGATGGCTGGTACGACCTGATGGATGCTTTCTCAAGCGATGCTACGCAATGGGAAGATGCAGATATGGATGGTTTCGGAGACAATGCTTCGGGTAATCAACCAGATGCTTGCCCTTCAGTTGCCGGTAACTCAACCATCGATCGTTTTGGTTGTATGGATTCAGACGGTGATGGCTACTCAAACGCCGACTTCTCTTGGGGATACGACATGGGTGGTGATGCTTTCCCTGACGAGCCGACACAATGGGCAGACGGAGACAGTGATGGCTTTGGAGAGAATCCAAATGGCCTTACTCCTGATGATTGTCCGACCATTCGTGATACTTCAAGCATCGACCGGTATGGTTGTGCAGATACAGATGGTGATGGAATCTCCGACCCTGATGGAAACTGGACCCTTGCTGATGGTGCAGATGCATGTATTTCCGGTGCTGGGAACTCTACAATCGACCGCATTGGTTGCTTTGATGGAGACGGTGATGGCTACTCGAACCCAGCAGGCGATTGGTCTGTGAGTGATGGAGCAGATGCGTATCCTGATGACCCTCTACGTTGGCTCAAGGACAAGTCTGCAAACGATGGCGCTTCCTCTTCGACCATGCTTGTCTTTGGAATCGGTGGAGTTCTTGTTGTGGCTATACTTGCCGTAGTTGCCGTTCTGTTCCTCAAAAAGCCTGAAGAAGAGGGTGTTGAAAAGACATGGACGGATGGTACGTTCGCTCCAATGGGTGGTGCAATGCCTGCCATGCCGAACATGGGTGCTCAACCAGCAGTCATGATGCCAAGCTATGCTGCAACACCTGCTCCTACCGCTGGTATGCCAAACATGTATGCTCAACCAGCAGCACAACCCGTTGCTGCCGCAGTAGCCCCAGCAGTTGTTGCACCCGTGGCTCAACCTGCGCCGGTCCAACCAGACCCTGCTCGAGAATACTACAATGGATTGATCGCACAAGGCTATCCACAAGCCAATGCCATTCAATACACTCAACAGTATTATCCAACATTCCAAGGTTGAATCGTTTCATTCGAAACGAATTGCTTCGGCAATAACATACCATGGGTACCCTTTGGGTTAAGGACGAACGAAAGGGGCGAATGTGAAGGAAAACTTCGGGATGTGAGTTCCCAATGTAACAAAAGAAACAATATGGCGATGCCCAACTCAAAATGAGGTACAGGTTGAATTTGACGATGATTGATGTTCAAACGAAAACACTGCGTTATATACTGTCCAGTTGTTATGTTTGTTTATGAGAAAGACCGCCGTTTACCTAATGCTTACGCTCCTCCTCGCTTCAAGCATACCTCTCATCGCCAGTGCTGATGCGTCCGAAGACATTCCCACAAACGCAGCAGGAACAGGTGTTCACGACTCACTCGTGGACGCTGTGGTCCAGGCTGAATTGTTAGCAACCCTCCAAGGTACAGGGCCGTTCACGCTCTTTGCCCCAACCGATCAAGCATTCATTGATGCAGGCATCGATTTGGTAGCCCTCGATACTCCGGAAGGAAAAGTTGCGCTCCAAGATATCCTTCTCTATCACGTGGTCTCCTCTGAAGTACCTTCGAGCGCTGTCACCGATGGCATGCTCGCAACAATGGCCAACGGTGACAAGGTCAAATTTGGAGTCAGCAACGGCGTAGTAACCGTTGGAGGCGCAACGGTCACAACGGCAGATGTTCCGGCATCGAACGGGGTCATCCACATCATTGACACCGTATTGACGCCACCAGTTGACATCCCTGCAACAGCGCAAACGACTGGCATTCACTCCTCACTCGTGGCTGCAGTGGTCCAAGCTGAATTGCTAGCAACCCTCCAAGGTACCGGGCCATTCACGGTTTTTGCACCGACCGACCAAGCGTTTACAGATGCTGGCATTGACCTCGGCGCCCTCGACACTCCAGAAGGAAAAGTAGCACTCCAAGATATCCTGCTCTATCACGTGGTTTCCGCAGAAGTTCCTGCTGCCGATGTGACGGACTGTATGTCTGCAGATGCAGCCAATGGACAACCACTTTCCTTCACCGTCGGAACCTCTGTAATGGTTAACGGCGCGACCGTTGTTGCGACTGATGTTGTGACGAGCAACGGTTTGATTCACGTGATTGACAAGGTTTTGACACCCACAGACACACCAAGGGACATTCCACGCACAGCACAGTGTACTGGCGTTCACGATTCCCTCGTGGCTGGTGTGATCCAAGCTGAACTGCTTGAAACGCTCCAAGGCACCGGACCATTCACGCTCTTCGCCCCTACAGACCAAGCATTCACTGATGCTGGTATCGATTTGGCATCCCTCGATACACCAGAAGGCAAAGCAGCCCTCAGTGACATTCTCCTCTATCACGTCGTTGCTGGAGAAGTGCCCTCTTCTGCTGTCACTGACTGCATGTCGGCAACTGCCGTCAACGGCCAGCCACTCGCCTTTACCGTCGGTACCACTGTGATGGTGAACGACGCAACGGTCACTGCAGCTGATGTTGCCACAAGCAACGGGGTCATCCATGTCATCGATAAGGTGCTCACGCCCTCTGCGAGTCCAAATGACATCCCTCGCACAGCACAATGCACTGGAATCCACAACGCCCTCGTATCCGCTGTCGTTCAAGCAGAATTGTTGACCACTCTTCAGGGAGATGGGCCATTCACGCTCTTCGCTCCGACCGACCAAGCATTCACTGATGCTGGTATTGATTTGGCATCCCTCGACACACCTGAAGGCAAAGCAGCTCTCACTGACATCTTGCTTTACCACGTCATAGCAGGGGGGGTTCCTTCCTCTGCGGTCACTGAGTGCTTGACGGCAACCACTGTGAACGGCAACCCCATCTCCTTCACCGTCGGCGACGGCGTGATGGTGAATGATGCATCCGTCACGCTTGCAGATGTTAACACAAGCAACGGTGTCATCCACGTCATCGACAAGGTGCTGACGCCAACTGCAACACCCAACGATATTCCACGCACAGCACAATGCACTGGAGTTCACAACTCTCTCGTGGCCAGCGTGATTCAAGCAGAATTATTGCCGACCCTCCAGGGCGACGGTCCATTCACGATTTTTGCGCCGACAGACCAAGCGTTCATCGATGCGGGAATTGTCCTTGCAGACCTCGAAACACCAGAAGGCAAAGCAGCCCTCAGTGACATCCTCCTCTATCACGTCGTTGCTGGCGAAGTTCCTGCTTTAGCAGTAACCGACTGCATGTCAGCAACCGCCGTCAACGGAAACCCACTTTCCTTCACCGTCGGTGACAGCGTCATGGTCAACGGAGCCACCGTTACCGCAACCGACGTAGCAACAAGCAACGGTTTGATTCACGTGATCGACAAGGTGCTCACACCCACACTCACACCGAACGACATCCCACGCACTGCTCAATGCACTGGCATCCACGACTCGCTTGTGGCCGCTGTGATTCAGGCTGAGTTGTTGACAACGCTCCAAGGTGATGGACCGTTCACGGTCTTTGCACCAACCGATCAAGCATTCACCGATGCAGGCATTGACTTGGCAGCGCTCGACACACCTGAAGGAAAGGCTGCACTTGCAGACATTCTCCTTTACCACGTCGTTGGCAGTGCAGTCCCAGCCTCAGCAGTCACTGACTGTATGGCTGCTACAGCAGTCAACGGCCAGCCACTGGCGTTCACCGTCGGTGACGGCGTCATGGTTAACGGAGCCAATGTCGTCTTAGCCGATGTGAACACCAGCAACGGTGTGATCCATGTCATCGATAAGGTTCTCACGCCAAACGATGCACCAAACGATCTTCCACGCACCGCTCAGTGCACTGGCATCCACAACTCGTTGGTTGCCGCAGTAATCCAAGCTGAATTGCTTGCTACGCTCCAGGGCGAAGGACCGTTCACATTGTTCGCTCCAACCGATCAGGCCTTCGCAGATGCTGGCATTGACTTGGCAGCGCTCGACACGCCAGAAGGCAAAGCAGCCCTCACGGACATTCTTCTCTACCACGTCCACTCCGGATCAGTTTCGGCAGCAGACATCACCGAGGGAATGAAACTCCAAATGGTCAACGGCGACAACGCTACGCTCTCGCTTATGGGTCAGGCTTCAATCGATGGTGCCAACATCACACTGGCTGATGTCATTGGCTCGAACGGTGTCATCCATGTGATTGACAAGGTCTTGATGCCACCCGCTGATGAAGTCGAAGATTCAGGCGACGATGGCGCCTCCTCATCCTCTGATGAAGACTCTGGTCTTCTCACCATTGTCTTGGTTCTCCTCGCCCTGATCGGTGGAGGCATTGGTGTTGTGCTCTTCATGCGCAATCGCGCACCTGAAGAAGATGCATCAAAGGACTTCGCCCAAGGCGGGATTATGAATCAATTGCAAATGGTCGAACCGACTGCATACGCAGCGCAACCCATCCAGGCTGTTCAACCGGTACAAGCTGTTCAACCAGTTCAGGCCGTTCAAGCGGCGCAACCTGTCCAAATGGTCCAAGCAACCCCACAGCCGGTTGTTGCTGAGCCCACCGTTTTGCGCCAATGGACTGACGAAAGTGGTTACACATGGAGAGCAATGGATGACGAAACGACCTATTGGTGGACTGGAACCGAGTGGCAAAAGTACGGTTGAGGCTTGAGATAAACCAAAGAAGAACCGGTGTTCAAAACTGTTCGCAGTGGAGCATATACACCGCTACCCATTCGACTGTCCATGTTTGTAAGGGAGGCCCTTGCAAATGAATTCCAATTTGCTCCACCATGATTTTCTTGAATTTAAAAATTGAACTTGGGAATCTTGTATTTACAGGGTATTTAGTAGATTAGTACTGAGCATAACCAATCCAATATCAATCTGGCCTCTTCCTGTACATGATGTAAACATTCATTGATAAATGGGCCGTGTCCGCCCATGGATATGGAGTCATCAACTGACGCTCGAATGTTCGAAGGACGCGTCTTCTACAAACTTGGAGAATTCACACATGATTATCGAAAACAAGTCCTTGCGTTTGGTATACTCGCCTGTTTAGGGATGGCTTCGCTGATGGCCATGGGGCCTGACTGGTCTGAGGCTTGGGGTGAAGGAGACCTTGAATCGGTTGAAGCGCTTTCGACCATGAACGATGCCTTTAGTGAGGATGGAGGCGACTCTGAAAGTGCTCAAGGTTTTGTTTATCTTGTTCGACATTCGACACTCAATGACACTTCCGAGGTTTGGCAACAAGAAGTACAGGACGCCCTTGCGGGTTTTGCTAAATTAGCAGATGTTTCTATAGAGTACTCTTGGGAGACATCAGGTGATGAGCGTAATGAATTCACTTTAGAGCGCGAAGATGGATTTTGGGCGCAGAACAAAGTCGTCTTTAACATGTCACGTAAAGATGCCAAAGTCCTCTATTCTGAGCATTGGGAATCGGTAGAAATCGATGGTCAGTTTGATGCATGGAGAACCGACAAAACCGCCATTGAATTCACGTTTGATAATCGAATCCAAGAAGACCTTGTCAAGGCAGAACTTGTCTCAGGTCCGCTTTCACTGATCATTCTCGCCATTGTTTTCGGTACACTTATCGCGGCTCTCTTACCTGTAGGAGTTGGTATTCTCACCGTAGTCTCTGCCATGGGCGTAACGATATGGTTGTCCAACGTTACAGATGTCACTCAATACGCAGTCAATATCATTTCACTCATTGGAATAGGTGTCTCCATTGATTATTCTCTTTTCCTTGTCAATCGATTCAGAGAAGAGATGGGACGTAATCCGGATGATATCCGGACAGCCACTGCAATGACGGTTGCTACTGCCGGTAAAGCAGTGTTTTTCAGCGGTGTAACCGTTGCTATCGGATTGATGGGAATGTTGTTCTTTACCAATACCAGTTTGCCAAGCCTGGGCATTGGTGGAACTTTAGCCGTCACTATTGCAATGATCTATTCTCTCCTTGTTTTACCAGCAGTTCTAGCGCTTCTTGGTCCTCGAATTAATACTGGTCGTAAACTCCCCTTCTCATTCAAGATTGAAGAGAATGGCGAGGATGGCATATGGTCTCGTATTGCAAACACAGTGATGGACCGACCATGGGCGGT
>Ga0114995_10001478_pt1 | contig 16562 bp, 15 predicted proteins | sample ArcticOcean_MG_C_11_FD_87038 | JGI IMG/M metagenome (GOLD analysis project Ga0114995, IMG submission 87038) | Marine microbial communities from western Arctic Ocean - ArcticOcean_MG_CB2_154 | ecosystem: Environmental > Aquatic > Marine > Oceanic | place: Arctic Ocean: Canada Basin | collected... | reverse complement strand
TGTTGTTTATGCAAGGTGGTGCTACGGCCCAGTTTGCCCTATTACCTATGAATTTGCTGGGCACTAAAACCCATGCAGATTATATTGATACTGGCATTTGGTCGGCTAAAGCAATAGCCGCTATGGCACCCTATGGTAGTGCATCTGAAGTTGCATCAAGTGCATCTAATAGCTACTGTAGCGTGCCAACCCAAGCTGAACTTAATCTCAACAAAGACGCTGCATATGTGCACTATTGTCCTAACGAAACCATTGGTGGTTTAGCGTTTGATTATGTGCCTGATACGGGTGCAGTGCCGCTTATAGCAGATATGTCGTCTACCATTCTTTCAGAACCTATTGATGTGGCTGCGTTTGGTGTTATTTATGCAGGTGCTCAAAAAAATATTGGCCCAGCCGGGCTCACCTTAGTAATCATTCGAGAAGACTTGTTAGGCAGCGCCTCTAGTACAACACCTAATTTGTTTAACTACGCTTTACAGGCGGCTAATGATTCGATGCTAAATACTCCACCAACCTATGCCTGGTATTTAGCTGGATTGGTGTTTGATTGGTTGCTGGAACAAGGTGGTCTAAAGGTTATGGCTGAAAAAAATGTTGCCAAAGCCAAAATTTTGTACCAAGCAATAGATGAAAGCCATTTGTATTCAAATAATATTGTTGTGGCTAATCGCTCCAAAATGAACGTCACTTTCGTATTGGCAGATGAAGCATTGGATAGTGAATTTATTCAACAGGCACAAGACAATGGCTTGCTTAACCTTAAAGGTCACCGCAGTGTGGGTGGCATGAGGGCAAGTATATATAACGCAGTCTCTGAAGCGGCGGTGCTTGCATTAGTCGCCTTTATGAAAGATTTTGAAACACGACACTGGGCTTAAAATAATTATGACCAAGCCGGCATTAACTCAAGAACAACAACTTGGCCAATTGCGCCAAGATATTGATCAAATAGATCAACAAATACAAAGCCTTATTAATCAACGAGCATCTTGTGCGCAACAAGTTGCAGAAGTTAAGCAATTGCATCAAGGCAACGAAGACGCCGTTTTTTATCGTCCAGAGCGAGAAGCACAAGTTCTGCGTAGGGTTATGGAGCGTAATCAGGGCCCGCTAGATGATGAAGAAATGGCGCGCTTGTTCCGTGAGTTGATGTCGGCCTGTTTGGCCCACGAGCAGCCCATGCGTATTGCCTTTCTTGGCCCTCAAGGCACCTTTACTCAAGCTGCAGCATTAAAGCATTTTGGACACTCAGTGATCAGTGCTCCCTTAGGCTCTATTGATGAGGTGTTTCGTGAAGTAGAGGCCAAGAGAGCTCATTATGGCGTAGTGCCTATTGAGAACTCCTCTGAGGGTATGATCAACAATACGTTGGATAGTTTTCGCCATTCCTCCTTGGTTATCTCTGGAGAAGTGGAAATGCGTATTCACCAAAATTTATTGGTGAAAGACGGTACAGATTTATCGAAAGTGGAACGTATATACTCTCATTCGCAGTCTTTAGCCCAGTGTAGTTCGTGGTTGGATAACCACATGCCACAGGCAGAGCGTTTTGCAGTAAGTAGTAACGCAGAGGCTGCTCGCCGGGTGGCTCAACAGTCTGGTGCTGACGCGGGTAAGGTAGCAGCTATTGCTGGTACTATGGCGGCGCAATTGTATGAGCTTGAGGTTAAGCACGCAAACATTGAAGATCAACCAGATAACACTACGCGGTTCTTGATTATTGGCCACTCCACCGTGCCAGCTTCAGGGCAAGATAAAACATCTCTATTAGTATTAGCTCGTAATAAACCAGGTGCTCTATATCATATATTGGAACCATTTCATCGTCATAATGTGAGTATGACAAGTATTGAATCCAGGCCTTCAGGTCAGGGTGCATGGGGTTATGTGTTCTATATTGATTTTGAAGGTCATCATAGTGATGACAAAGTGCAGCAAGTACTAAAAGATCTAGATCAAGACTCCATAGAGGTGCGTTTGTTAGGCTCTTACCCACAGGCGGTGCTTTAATGGCTTCTGTGCTAACTAAGCCGCCGGTATCTTTTTGCCATAACAACGTACTAGTGCTGGGCTTAGGTTTAATAGGTGGTTCTTTGGCAGCGGCCTTGCGACGCACGAAAAAACATCAGGTATGGGGCTACGATTTAGATCAAGCCAGTATGCAGCAGGCACAAGACCAGGGCGTAATTGATTATCAGGTGAACGATTTGGCCGCTACTATCGGTCAAATGAATGTGGTTGTACTGGCTGTTCCCGTTAAGGCCATGGAAAAGGTATTAGCTCAAGTAGCGCCTTACCTAAGTGCACACACTCTTTTAACTGATGTAGGCAGTGTAAAAGGCAGTATTGTTTCTGCAGCCTATGACATTTTTGTTACGCCGCCTCCTGGTTTTGTACCTGGGCACCCCATTGCCGGGTCTGAGCGCAGTGGCATTAACGCGGTGAATATAGACTTATTTGTTGATCATAAATTCATTATTACTCCGCTAGTTACTAGCCATCCCCACGCCATAGAGGTGTTGGGTGATATGTGGGCTGGTGTAGGAAGTGAAATTTTGCTGATGGACGTTGAAAGGCACGACGAAGTATTGGCCGCAACTAGCCATTTACCCCACCTTTTAGCTTTTTCACTGGTAGACACGCTTGCATCAGATGCAGACAATAAAGATATTTTTCGCTACGCAGCGGGTGGTTTTAGAGACTTTACTCGCATTGCTGGTAGCGATCCAACCATGTGGCATGATGTATTTATAGCCAATCGCGATGCCTGTCTTAAAACATTAGATCAGTTCACCGAAGGTTTGGCTGATTTAAGGGAGGCTGTGGCCACGGGTGACAGCCAAACCATGATGGGTATTTTTACTCGAGCACGCAGTGCACGACATCATTTTGAAAAAATATTGGCAAACTCTGCCTATACTGGAACTATGACAAATACAAAACATTTTAACGTACACGCTGGCGGTCAAGTGCGAGGACGCATTCGTGTTCCTGGTGACAAGTCCGTTTCCCACCGCTCTATAATGCTTGGCGCATTAGCTCAAGGCACCACTCATATCACCGGCTTTTTAGAAGGTGAAGACGCAATGGCAACGTTACAAGCGTTTCGTGATATGGGCGTCGTTATCGAAGGCCCCGCAGATGGTAAGGTTGTGGTTCATGGAGTAGGTCTTCATGGGCTTAAACCACCACCAGGCCCACTCTATGTTGGTAACTCAGGTACCACTATTCGTTTGATGGCTGGCCTAATGGCTGGCCAAGCATTTGATGTGGAGCTTAGTGGTGATGTGTCATTGAATAAGCGTCCTATGGAGCGGGTAGCTAAGCCATTACGTTTAATGGGTGCTGTTGTTGATACGGCTCCGGGTGGTTGTCCGCCAATGAAAATTAAAGGTGGCCAACAACTAATCGGTATTCACTACGACTTACCTATGGCAAGTGCGCAAGTGAAATCTTGTGTGATGCTGGCCGGTCTGTACGCGCAAGGCAATACTAGCGTTACTGAACCTGCACCTACTCGTGATCATACAGAGCGTATGCTTAAGGGGTTTGGTTATGAAGTCGAACGCACTGCTGATACCTGTTCGATTATGGGTCAAGGACAGCTTACAGCCACTGATATTGACGTGCCATCGGATATATCATCAGCCACCTTCTTTTTAGTGGCCGCAGCTATTTGCCCTGGTTCAGACCTTGTCATAGAGCATGTGGGCATGAATCCGACGCGTATTGGGGTAGTAAATATCCTTCGTTTAATGGGTGCTGATCTTATTATTGATAATGAGCGTGAAGTAGGGGGTGAGCCAGTGGCCGACTTGCATATTAAATATGCACCACTCAAAGGTATTCATGTACCAGAAGATCAAGTGCCGTTGGCGATTGACGAATTTCCAGCATTAATGGTAGCCGCCTCTTGTGCAACAGGTACCACTACTATTACCGGCGCTGAAGAGTTACGGGTGAAGGAAAGTGATCGTATTCAAGCCATGGTAGATGGCCTAAGTGCAATGGGTGTCACTATTGAGGGCACTGATGATGGTGCCATTATTCAGGGTATGAGTGCAAATTCTCAATTTGGTCCTGCACAGATTGTAACTCACCACGACCACCGTATTGCTATGGCTTTTACCATTGCTGGTTTAAGGGCTGGAGCGGATATAAAAATTCTAGATTGTGCCCATGTGGCGACATCTTTTCCTAACTTTGTGGAACTAGCGCGTACAGTTGGTATGACGCTTGACGAGGAATTTCAATCATGAATAATGGACCAGTTATAACGATCGATGGGCCTAGTGGCTCCGGAAAAGGCACTTTGTGTAAAATATTGGCTGATCGTTTGGGTTATCACTTGCTTGATAGTGGTGCCTTATATCGTTTAGTAGCTTTGGCTGCCGAGCATCACGGTGTTAGCACTGAAAATGAGTTGGCTGTAGCAGATATTGCCGGATGTTTGGATGTGCAGTTTAAAGCACATGGTGATGGTGTACGGGTGGTGCTAGAAGGGGAGGACGTGAGTTTGTCTATCCGTACTGAAGCTTGTGGCATGAATGCATCCAAAGTGGCAAGCCTTACTTTGGTTCGCAAAGCGTTGCAAGAACGTCAGCGCGCTTTTTCAGAGTTGCCAGGTTTGGTTGCAGATGGGCGTGATATGGGTACAGTAATCTTCCCAGAGGCGCCAGTAAAGGTTTTCTTAACGGCAAGTGCGCAAGAACGTGCAGATAGGCGTTATAAACAGTTGAAAAGCAAGGGTTTGAGTGCTAGCCTGTCAGACATACTGACGGATATTCAGCAACGGGACGAGCGTGATGAAAATCGTACGATTGCTCCTTTAAAACCTGCCGACGATGCGTTAGTGATTGATTGTACCCACATGAGTATTTTAGATGTGGAACAAAAGATCCTTACATTTATTCATAGTAAAGGTGTTTTATAACACCCTTGCGTAACATTAACTTAACTAGAGGTATCTCGGACGCCCTACTGCAAAGCAGTTTAGAGCGTATCGTCAACCTCATCGGGTATTACCATGGGCGAAAGTTTCGCAGACCTGTTTGAAGAAAGCTTTGAACAGGTAGAGATGAAAAAGGGTTCTTTGATTACTGGTGTAGTCATTGCTATTGACAGTGAAGTCGTCACCATTAATGTCGGCTTAAAGTCTGAAGGTGTGGTTTCACGCAGTGAATTTCTTAATTCAGCTGGCGAACTTGAAGTTGCCGTAGGCGACGAGGTGTTAGTTGCCCTACAGGAAATTGAAGATGGCTTAGGTGCCACCCAAGTATCTCGCGAACGTGCTCGTGAAATGGAGTTATGGCAGCAACTGGAAAAAATCCAAGCCAATGACGAAACCGTTACTGGTGTTATTAGCGCTCGTGTTAAAGGTGGCTTTAACGTTGAATTGGGCGGCATCCGTGCCTTCTTGCCAGGCTCTTTGATTGATACTCGTCCGTTGCAAGATGTGTCTCATTTAGAAGGCATAGATCTTGAGTTTAAAATCATCAAGATTGATATGTTACGCAACAACGTTGTTGTGTCCCGTAGAGCTTTAATGGATGAAGCGAACAAGGCCCAGCGTGCACAAGTATTAGCGACTCTAGAAGAAGGCGCTGTTGTGAAAGGTTTCGTGAAGAACTTAACTGATTACGGTGCTTTCATCGACCTTGGTGGCCTAGATGGCCTGCTACACATTACCGACATCGCTTGGCGTCGCATTAAGCATCCAAGTGAAATGTTAACTGCTGGTGCTGATATTGAAGTAAAAGTATTGAAGTTTGATGCCGAAAAGCAACGCGTATCCTTAGGTTTGAAGCAACTGCAACAAGATCCTTGGACCAGCTTTACAGACACTTATCCTGTAGGTAGTCGTTTGCCAGCCACCGTAACCACCGTGACTGATTACGGTTGTTTTGCTCGCGTTTCTGACGGCATTGAAGGCCTAGTTCACGCCTCTGAAATGAGCTGGATGAAGCGTAACTTGCACCCATCCAAAATGGTGGCTGTAGGTGAAGAAATTGAAGTGATGATTTTAGACATCAATGGCGAAAAACGCCGATTGTCTTTAGGTATGAAGCAATGCAGTGAAAGCCCTTGGGTTGCATTCTCTAACCAGTACTCTGAAGGCGATAAGGTCTCTGGTAAGCTAAATTCTAAGACTGATTTTGGCCTATTCATAGGTCTAGAAGATGGTATTGATGGTCTTGTTCATGTATCTGATATCGATTGGAATAAGAGCGATGAAAGCTTGTTGGAAAGCTTCCAGAAAGGCCAGCAAATTGACGCTGTTATCTTGTCTATTGATACTGAGCGCCAGCGTGTTGCTCTTGGTATTAAGCAAATGGCAGGCGATCCGTTCTCCGACTACGCCACTGCCAATGTTAAAGGCACCGAAGTAAAGGGTACTATTGCCGAAGTTACTCCTGGTGGTTTGTTGGTTGATTTAGCCACAGACGTACAAGGCTTCTTAAAGCGTGGAGAATTGGCTCAAGGTCAAGATCTATCAGACTTTAAAGAAGGTCAAGAAATTACCAGTTTCGTTGCGAGCTTAGATCGTAAAGGCCGCTCTATTAGTTTGGCAATACGAGCACAAGAAGCTGCTGCACAGCGTGTGCAAATGCAAGAGTTGAACACTAAGTTGATTGAGTCTGAAGGCCCGACTACTATCGGTGACCTTATTAAGGAACAGCTCAAAAAATAATAAAAAGGATAGGGTATGCGTAAGTCTGAACTCATTGAAAATTTGATTGACCGCTTCGAAGGCATTCCAGTAAAGAATGTAGAGCAATCGGTTAAGGCCATTATTGACCATATGGCCGATGCTTTATCGGCGGGCGATCGAATTGAAATAAGGGGCTTTGGCAGCTTTTGTTTACACTACCGAGCACCAAGAACTGGGCGTAATCCCAAAACAGGTGACTCGGTAGAACTAGCGGCAAAGTACGTACCTCATTTTAAACCAGGTAAAGAATTACGCGATCAGGTAAACGATAGTCTATAATAGGCTATCGTTGATAAAGGTTGGATTAACTTCAACCTCCCTGATTAGGTAAAAGCACGTGAAATTAATAAAGGCCGTACTCTTCGTTGTTATCATCATGGTGGCCTTGATTGTTGGTGTGTTGTTTAGCACACGTAATAGTCAGGCCGTCTCTTTAGATCTTATATTCTTCCAATTTCCCCCTATGAGCATGGCTATCTGGCTGTTATTAAGCTTGGCTATGGGCATGGTTTTGTGCGCATTTGTTTACAGTGTCGTAAACCTTAAATTGAAGCGTAAAAACGTCCAATTACAGCGTCAATTATCCAAAGTAAACCTAGCACAACCTGGCAATAAGGCGATCCCATAAGTATGGATGCTTCTTTACTTGTGGTATTAGTTGCAGCCTTAGGTATAGGTTGGTGGTTAGGCCAAAGGGAATATAGGCAAAAACGTAATTCCCAAATAGGTCTTCAAGCTGATTACTATCGCGGTATTAATTACCTGCTAAACCAACAAACAGATGAAGCTCTAGAGCTGTTCATCCATGCCTTAGAGGTTAATCCTCAAACTGTTGATACTCACTTGGCTTTGGGAAGTTTATTTCGGCGCCGTGGAGAAGTTGATAAAGCCATTCAAATTCATCAAAATTTGCTATCTAGCCACGGCCTAGATCAAGAACAACTAATGCTGGCAGAACTGGAATTAGCTCACGACTTTATCAAAGCTGGTCTATTAGATCGTGCAGAAGAGCTATTGCTTGATGTGGCGCAACAACCGAACCAGCAAAAAGCTAAAGCTACAGAATTATTAGTAGATGTTTACCAACGTGAACAGGATTGGCATAAAGCCCTAGCAGTAGGAACTGCTGCTAACGTATCAGCCAGTGTAGATTTAGCCCAACGGTTATCTCACTTTTGCTGTGAGCTGGCCGAAGAGGCACTGCAGTCAAATCAAGAGCAAGAATGCCTTGCTTATTTAAAGCGTGCTAAGCGCCATAATGCAGATAATCCCAGAGTCAGCTTGTTGCGAGCTCAACTAAGTATGCAACTGGACAACTTCATAGACGCCAAAAGGCACTTGTTGGTTATGGCTCAGCAAGATGTGCATTTGGTGCCTGAAATGATTCAACCGTTACACTTATGCTTCATTAAGCTAGCGGATATAGAAGGATGGCGTGCATGGCTGAACCAAGCTATGTCGCAACACCCCAGCACTAGCTTGTTATTAGCTCAGGCTCAGGAAATAGGCCAGCAAAATGACTCTGATGCCGCCGCTTATGTGACAGAAAAGTTGCGTCAAAGACCATCTTTAAAGGGCTTTAATTATTTAATTGATCTACATATGCAGTGGGCATCTGCTAATGCAAAAGATAGCCTACAAGTGCTAAAAGGCCTTACAGTAGCGCTACAAAGTAGTAAGCCGCAATATCGTTGTCGACAATGTGGTTTTGCTGGAAACTCCATGCACTGGCAATGCCCTAGCTGCCACCAGTGGGGCAGAACCAAACCCATTTATGGATTAGAAGGAGAGTAACTTGAAGCAAGATTCACCTATTGTTGTGGCTTTAGATTATCAGTCTGCAGACCAGGCTATTGCTATGGCGCAACAGTTAGACCCAGCACGCTGCCGTTTAAAAGTAGGTAAGGAACTTTTTACCGCAGCTGGTCCACAGTTGGTGGAGAAGCTCCAGCAGCAAGGGTTTGAAATATTCCTAGACCTTAAGTTTCACGATATTCCAAATACAGTAGCCAAAGCAGTCTTGGTTGCCGCGCGTATGGGAGTTTGGATGGTCAATGTGCACGCTAGTGGTGGTGTAGAGATGATGCAAACAACTCAAACTGCCCTTAAGGCTAAAGGCGGACACCAGCCGTTATTAATTGCGGTGACAGTGTTAACAAGTATGGATGCCGATGGGTTGAAGGCTACTGGCATAGACCAATCACCAACGGAACGAGTGCTTTCATTGGCACATTTGAGCCAAGATTCTGGCTTCGATGGTGTTGTTTGTTCAGCTCAAGAATCAGCACTATTGAAAGTCAAATTAGGCAAAGAATTTAAATTGATTACACCTGGTATACGGCCATCTTTTGCAACGAAGGGAGACCAAAAACGTATCATGACACCTGCCCAAGCCATGGCTGCGGGTAGCGACTACTTAGTGATTGGCAGGCCTATTACACAAGCCGATGATCCAATGAAAGCCTTGGAGTTGATTGAACAAGAGCTTGTTTAGCAGCTGTCATAACAGCTATATAAGTAAAGCTTTATGGATGAGCCTGGCACTTTTGTTATTGTGTGCTAGGCTTATTAAGTCTCATGGAATTGGAGACTAATTTTTAATCAAGGAGTAGATCATGAAGCTAACTCGTACAATAGCCCTGCTGCTATTATCCACGCTAATCACCTTGGGGTCTTTTTCTCCCCTCTCGCTAGCTGAAGTCACATCACCTATTAACATTAATACAGCCACTGCTGTTGAACTTGCTGAGGCCATTGATGGTGTAGGTGAGGTTAGAGCTGCTGCTATTATTACATTGCGTGAGCAACTTGGTGGGTTTACTAACCTAGAGCAATTGCTTGATGTCAAAGGCATAAGCGACGTTACGCTGTCACGCATTAGTTCTATAATCGTGCTAGAGTAGGTATTACTCATACTATGATGGGTGTGGTGACCGACACGATATACACACGTAAGGCACTATGCCTGTCCCGAGTAACAACAACGTTTGTTACTTATGCATAAGGACATCAACAATGGCCATGACATGGCAAGGTTTGTTAGCTGATCAGCGTTTTGGCAAACCCTATACAGAACAACACCAGCAAAGCCGCACCCCATTTCACAAAGATTATGATCGACTGATATTCTCCAGTGCGTTTAGACGTATGGGGCATAAAACTCAAGTTCATTCATTGTCTCATAATGACCATGTACATAACCGCTTAACCCATAGTTTAGAGGTGTCTAGTGTTGGTCGTAGCTTAGGCATTCAAGTTGGGCACAGTTTAAAGAATCAAGCTAATTGGCCAGATTGGATAGAGCCCCATGACTTAGGTGCCATTGTACAGTCCGCATGCTTAGCTCACGATATTGGTAATCCACCGTTTGGCCATTTTGGTGAGAGCTCAATTCGGCATTGGTTTTCTAGTTATGCGCAACAAGGAGGCTTGGAGAGTTTGAGCCCAGCGGAGCAGGCTGATTTGCTCAATTTTGAAGGTAACGCCCAAGGGTTGCGCACTCTTACTCAGTTAGAATACCATCAGTTTAAAGGAGGTATGAGGCTCACCTATGCTACCTTGGGAAGTTTTCTTAAATACCCATGGTTATCTAATTCCAAGCAATGTGAACGTAAGTCAAAATTCGGTGCTTTGCAATCCGAAAAACATATATTGGCGGATATTGCAGGCCGTTTAGGCTTGTTGCAGAAAGCAGATTATGAGTGGTGCCGGCATCCATTAGTCTATTTGATGGAAGCTGCTGATGATATTTGTTACGCCATAATTGATTTAGAAGACGGTGTAGAGCTGGGTATTTTAGACGAACAAGACGTGTTGGAGCTGTTAGCGCCGATTACGGGCCCCTTGGTAGTGCCTCAACGCACGGCAATGGTGGATGCCTATTACTCAACTCGTCGCTTAGCATTATTGCGTGGTAAGGTTATAGATTACCTTGTCCAGTCTGCGGCACATGCATTTATGCAGCATATCCCAGCCTTATTGGAAGGGCGTTTGCAAGGTGACTTAATATCCCATTGTGACCCCGTAACTCAACAAGTGATTGGTGATGCCAAAGCGTTAGCAAAAAATCGTATATTTTTGGCCCCAGAGCGCCACCGTACAGAGTTGGCGGCTTATTCAGTGCTTGAAAAGTTGCTAGATGGGTTTGTACCCGCAGCCCTAGCGTTAGACCAGCAAGAGGGTGATAAGAAGTTGTCTTTTAAAGCAGAAAAGCATCTTGCGCTAATGGGTACTCATCGTCCAGAACAGGGTGCAACTGCATATCAGGCCTTATGCTGCACCATGGACTTTGTCGGTGGTATGACGGATAACTACGCCGTGGATCTAGCTCGCCAGCTTAGTGGTGATATGAACTAAAACAAATATATTAGGTGTTATTGTTAAAATATAACCTAAGCTTAAGAAATCGATAAGTAACGCAAGGATGCGTAGATGTCTGATATTCCCTTATACACTTCAGTTTCTTATAACAACGTTATCGCTTTGACGGACCACTTGTTGGAAATCGCCGCCGGTGCAGGTGCCTCAGATTTACATTTAGAACCTTTATCCCAAAGCATGCGAATACGTATGCGAGTGGATGGGCTTATGCAGGTTCTTAAACCACCATTTGATCAATTACCTAGATCTGCTGCTGATGCTATTGTAGTGCGTATTAAGTTGCTATCAGAAATGGATATTAGTGAATCGCGTCGTCCGCAAGATGGCAGCTTTCAATGGCAATTAAATGACAAACGGGTAGATATACGTTGTAGCAGTCTGGCTGGACTCTGGGGAGAAAAGCTAGTATTACGGTTGCAGTGGCAGCAACAGAATATTGATATCAGTCAACAAGGTTTGTCACCCAAGCAGCTACAAATTGTTAATCAACAATTAAGTAAGCCTCAAGGCCTTATTTTAGTAACAGGCCCAACAGGGAGTGGTAAAACGATGTTTTTGTATAGTTGTCTGAAACAAATTCAGGCCCCTCACATCAATACCGTTAGTGCAGAGGATCCAGTAGAAATTGCGTTACAGGAAGTGCACCAAGTTTCTGTAAATAATGCCATAAATTTATCTTTCAGCCACATACTTAGAGCTTTGCTGCGTCAAGATCCAGATATAATCATGTTAGGAGAACTGCGTGATTTTGATAGCGCTGATGTGGCTTTAAAAGCGGCTCAAACAGGGCACCTATTACTCACTTCCATGCATACAAGTAGTATCCGTGAAGCCATACATCGTTGCCACGGTTTAGGTGTGGACATGCTAGCTCTCAGTTACTGCTTGAGTTTAATAATTAATCAACGGTTGGTGCGTCGTTTGTGTAACCAATGCAAGCAGCCGATGACCCAGTTGCAGTTAGATGCAATGGGTAGCGAAGAATGGTTGGATGCCGTGGCAAGCTACGAACTTTGTTTTGGTATAGTCAATCCATGTTCGCCTGTGGGTTGTGAGGCCTGTCATGGGGGTTACAGGGGGCGGTTTGGTGTATTTGATCTTGTGGTGATGGATCAGTCTAAGTGCGACTCAGTGGCTCAGCGTAAGGTGCAGGACCTGGAGAATGGGGAGGGGGTTCGCCGTCAGGGTTTATGGCGTGTGCTTTCTGGGCATACTAGCTTTGATGAAGTGAATCGAGTGACTTGGTAATGTGGTTTAGCTGGCATTGGCGGCATATATGGCTTTGGTATGGCTTGGATGCAAAGCATGTTGAAAGTAGCGGGGTGCGTCGGTGTTCGAGCAGGCAAATGTTGCGAGCTCAGCTGGCGTTAGAAGGTGTTCAATTAAATAAAGCCCAGTACTTATGGCCTTGGCAACGTTATTGGCCCAAGCGTATAGACCAGCATAATTTACAAACGTTGTTAGAGCAATGGGCGCAATTATTATGTGCGGGCCTACCCTTATTGTCCTGTATCTCTCTGGTGCACTTGGAACAGGCGTCAGGCCGATTACGATATGAACTTATACAGCTTCAAAGTGCATTGCTAACAGGGGCAAGTTTTTCCCAAGCATTGTCTCAAAGTCGAATGTTCCCACCTACTATAGTGCAGCTAGTCCAGGCGGGTGAAGCCAGTGGTGAATTAGGTGAGCTTTTAACTCAAATTCACCAACAAAGTGCACGGCAGGAAAATCTAAAAAGGCGTTTTAAGCACAGTTTGTTCATGCCTTTGGTGACGTTATTAAGTGGTTGGGCTGTAAGTCTATTAATTATTTATTGGGTGGTGCCTCAGGTGGCTAATTTATATGCGTCAGATGCCTATGAATTACCGATTCTGACTCAGTGGTTATTAGACTTTTCCCATATAGCTAACTCGAACATGGGAAGCGTATTAGTAGCCTTTATACTGGGTTATATAGCTTTGGTGTGGCTCTGGTCTGTGCCTAAGGCCCGCGTGAATTTAGAATGGCTGCTGTGGCATGTTCCAGGACTTGGCCGGTTAATGTATTTACAGAGCCAGGCCGAAGTGTTTTTAGTGCTGTCTTTAACCTTTAGAACTGGGGTGCCATTACTAGACTGCCTAACTTTAGCTGCCAATGGTAGTTCTTGGAAGCGTATATCTAAAGATCTAAAGATGGCTATGATCGGTATTCAGCAAGGTCAAAAGTTAAGTCAGATATTAACTAAAATGGCATGGCAGCCACAAGCGCTGCAGCTGATCCGCGTAGGTGAGGCTTCGGGTAACCTAGCTTTAAGCTTTACTCAATTACAAGGCTATTATGAAGCTCAGGTAGTGAACCAAAGTCAGTGGCTCGAACAGCTACTTGAGCCTGTGTTGCTCATTTTGGTGGCTGTGTTTGTGGGTTTAATATTAGTAGCGTTGTATCTGCCATTGTTTCAAGTAGGGCAAATGATGTGACCAACTAAGACTACTGATATAATACCTTTTGTTGTTTTTTAGTGGGTTGTGAATATGATAGTAGGCCTCACAGGTGGCATTGGTAGCGGTAAAAGCGCCGTGAGTACTCAGCTGGAGTCCCTTGGCATTTTTGTAGTAGATGCTGATCAGGTGGCTAGAGATGTGGTGTTAGTGGGGAGTCCTGCACTCAAACGTATCGCTCAACATTTTGGCAGCCAAATATTACTTAAAGACGGAGCTTTGAATCGTACAGCCTTACGCCAGAAAATATTTGCCGATAAAGTCCAAAGGCAATGGTTAGAATCATTACTTCACCCTCTTATAGGCGAGGCAATTACTGAGCAACTTGCTGTTTTCTCCAGTATCTACGCTGTTTTAGAGTCGCCTTTATTACTAGAAACATCACAACATAACAATACAGACTTTGTGGTGGTAGTAGACGCCAGTGAAGCATTGCAGCGACAGCGAACTTGCAAAAGAGATGGCAGTACAAAAGTTCAGATTGACGCCATAATCGCCAGCCAAATGCCACGACAGCAACGTTTAGACAAAGCCGATTGGGTGCTGGATAATCAACATGACCTAAGTCACCTTAGTGAACAAGTATTACAACTTCACCACCACCTTTGCCACATGACGGAACATCAATTATGAGTCAATCTTCTCAACCGAAATACCCTTGTCCCCAGTGCCAAAAGGCACTTTTTTGGAACCCAGAAAATATCCATAGGCCTTTTTGTAGTGAGCGTTGTCAGCAAATTGACTTAGGCGCATGGGCTAGCGGCGAGTATGCTATTGCTGGTGATGAGCTAGAAAATGATTTTTCTAGCGCATTATTAGAATCGGTGGATCAGCAAGACTAAGGCAGGTGTTTAAGCTTACCTGAGATCTGCAAAAATCTATATTTGGACTATATTAAAGGGGTATGAAAATAATCACAGGAGCGTGATATGTTGTATGCCATGGAGAGTCGTCTTAGTTTAGACGTTAAAAAGGCACCTCTAACTAGTGGTTTTTCGTTACTCGAATTGCTGCTTGTAGTGGCTTTGATTGGTATTTTGGCCGCTTTCGCAGTACCCACCTATCAATCTTATCTTCAGAAAACTCGGTTTATGGAAGTGGTGCAACACAGTCATGCCATTCGTGTGGCCCAGTCTGCTTGTTTGTTACAAGCCGGGGGTGATATCAGCGCTTGCGATGCCTTTTCAAAATTGGTGGTGCCCAACCCCAGCGCCAGTGATAATACCCAAAGCATCGTGCTATCCACTGCTAGTGGCGTTATCACTGGTACTGGAACCGCAGCAGCTGGCAGCTACACGTTTCTCCTAACACCTAGTGTAAATGGTGATGGGTTATTAACTTACGCCTTGGGGGGTAGTTGTATAGCTGCTGGCTTTTGTGGGCCTTAAAGGTTGTGCGGCTTAACGATTATCTAGCTCTTGTTTAGCTAGGTATTCAGGGTAAGTGCCGTGGAAATCAACCAATGAGTGATTTTTGATTTCTACCACTCTGGTGGCTAGTGAGGATACAAACTCGCGGTCGTGACTTACGAATATTAACGTGCCGTCGTAAACTTTTAGCGCTTTGTTAAGAGACTCAATAGCTTCCATGTCTAAGTGGTTGGTGGGCTCATCCATAATCAATACGTTGGTTTCTTGCATCATCAACTTGCCAAACAATAGGCGGTTCTTCTCCCCACCTGAACAAACTGCTACTTTCTTTAAGTAGTCGTCTGCAGTAAAAAGTAAACGACCTAACATGCTTCTTACAGTTAGGTCGTCATGTTTAGGTGTGCGCCACTGAGAGATCCAATCAAATAGAGTTAAATCGTTGCCAAAGTCGCTGGTGCTATCTTGTGGGCAGTAACCAAGTGCGGCATTTTCAGACCATTTGATGACGCCTTTGTTGACTTTAAGTTCATCCAATAAGCAGCGTAAAAAAGTAGTTTTACCTACGCCGTTCTCACCGATAACAGCCAGCTTTGAGCCTGCTTCAAGAATAAGCTCGCCGTTATTAAATAACGTGTCACCTTCAAATCCATGACTTAACTGTTCTATTACCAGGGCTTGGCGATGGAGTTTTTTATGTGAAGTAAAACCAATATAGGGAGACACGCGACTAGACGCGATGACTTCATCTAGCTGGATTTTCTCTAGTTTTTTAGCTCTAGACGAAGCCTGTTTAGCTTTGGATGCGTTGGCAGAGAATCGTGCTACGAACTGCTGTAGTTCTTCACGTTCGGCACTTTTCTTAGCATTGGCAGAAAGCAGCTGTTCTTGTATTAAGTTAGATGCAGCAGTATAGGCTTCGTAGTTGCCGGCGTAGACGCGTAATTCGCCGTAGTCGATATCGGCCATGTGGGTGCACACAGAGTTTAGGAAGTAGCGATCGTGAGAGATGATGATCATGGTGCTACGGCGCTGATTTAAAACTTCAGCCAACCAATTAATGGTAGTAATATCCAAGTTGTTAGTGGGTTCGTCCAATAACAAAATGTCAGGGTCAGCAAACAAAGCTTGAGCTAGCAATACTCGTAGCTTCCAACCTGGCGCCACTTGAGACATTAAGCCCCAGTGGAAGGATTCTTCAATGCCCGCTTGAAGGAGTATTTCTGCAGCACGGCTTTCGGCACTGTAGCCGTCCATTTCTGCAAATTCAACTTCTAACTCAGCCACTTTCATGCCGTCGTCTTCGCTCATTTCTAGCTGGCTATATATGGCTTCACGGTCTTGTTTCACTTGCCACAGCTTGGTATCACCCATGATTACGGCGTCAATTACAGTGTGCTCTTCAAAAGCAAATTGGTTTTGACTTAAGGTACCAACGGTATCATTAGGTGAGAAAGAAACATTGCCAGAAGTTGGTGTTAGCTCACCACTGAGGATCTTCATGAAGGTGGACTTGCCACAGCCGTTAGCGCCAATGAGACCGTAGCGATTGCCATTGCCAAATTTAGCTGAAATGTTTTCGAATAATGGCTTAGCGCCAAACTGCATGGTGATGTTTGCGGT
>Ga0114995_10001476_pt1 | contig 16578 bp, 10 predicted proteins | sample ArcticOcean_MG_C_11_FD_87038 | JGI IMG/M metagenome (GOLD analysis project Ga0114995, IMG submission 87038) | Marine microbial communities from western Arctic Ocean - ArcticOcean_MG_CB2_154 | ecosystem: Environmental > Aquatic > Marine > Oceanic | place: Arctic Ocean: Canada Basin | collected... | reverse complement strand
TCGATACAAGAAAGGCCGAATAGATGTGCTGGTGCTACTAAACTTGCCAGTCTTCTGCGATTTATTAGGGCAATCTTTAGTTATTAGGGCAATCTTGGTTCTGGTGAATCGCTACAGCCGATTGAAAATGGTGCACCCGGAGGGATTCGAACCCCCGACCAAGTGGTTCGAAGCCACTTGCATATATCGAATTAATACTATATAAATCAATGACTTGCTAAAATAATCACCCACTATCATACGTTAATACATAGCGTTTTTAGGCCGCAGTATAGGCGTTTCGTTTTAAATGGTGGGTGAATTTAAACGCTGAAATGGAATGACAATCTCAGGCTTTCTACGGTAAACGCGGTTAGTTGTTGCGGTACTGTGATGCTGTAATAGTTTGGCAGCGTGTTCGGCTGACTCAACGTCTGATGCAGTCTTTGCTCGAAGGTCACGCTCTTGAAATCGCTCTGTTAAATCAGTTTCTTTTATAGCTTTCGACATTGCTCTTTGCCACTGGGCATCAAAATTACTTGTCTCTCCATTGCTATTAACTAACGGCTGACCAGTTGAGCTTGCAAACAGATAAAAGCATTGCACTTTTAGCCACCTGGTTCTCCAGATCATAATCTTATCAATAATCTCTTTTAACCCGGTTGATTGACCCTCATATTCAAAAGGCAGAAACGATGCCTTCCCTCCCTTTTTACCTTTCGTCTTTTCTCTTTTTGGGAAACTCAACCCTTTCTCTGTAATGTCGCTTAATTTAATTTTAAGCAGCATTGACTTGTCTTTACCTGTTGCCATCTTTAAAGGAATATAAACCTTTAAAAGCGCATTACAAGCCTCTAGCAAGCAAGCTAATTCATCATCAGTAACATATCTATCACGATCATCAATAGGAATCTTGCCAACAATAGATTTAGACGGATGCTGTATTTCGCACCCCCATTCTATTGCTTTAGAAAACATATGCGACAAAACCTCAAGATCAAGGTTTGCACGTTTAGGGCTTAAATTGTGATGGACATAATCTCTGTATTGAAATACCTGATGTGTTTTAAAGTCTATTACTGGCTGATCTGAATCAAAGACTGACCTCAACCGCGTCATTGATTGCAGATTGCTTTTTTGAGTTTGTTTAGCTTTGGTTGGTATGACTTGGGTTTGATAACGTGTAAACAATGCGCCTAGCGTGTAAGGCTTTTCAGAGGTAGTTATTTTTGATGCCCAAAACTCAAAGGCTTTTTTCTCTGCAATTTGTAGCGTTTTGCCAGAGCCTAATTTAATTTCTGTTTTGTTATCCCACTAGTGCTTCGCGGATGGTGGTGGTTTAAAATAAATATAAAATAAACCAGACTTAAAACGCTTTCTCATCCTCCAACCAGAAGGGTATTTTTTATTTTCTTTTAAGAACCTAGCCAAGTGCTGCAAAATCCATAGTGTATGATTTTTGTTGTGGCTCTTGGAATTGCTCGATGGGTACAATAAAAGAGCCGTCTGGTCGTATCCTAACTTGATACCCCATAAAATCCAAGACCTTCAGTTGCTTGGATCGGCTCTTTGCTCCTGTTAACTCTGTCACCTCATTGGGTGATAGCCAGAACTTAACTAGCATAATGATACTCTGCAATCACTGTGTCACCGACTCTCTTGCTTTGCGATATAATCGGATGACCTTGAGAGCGCAAGTCATAAACCCGGCGATACTAATCTCTTTAGTATCTTTAGTATCTTTAAAGTCTAAAGGCAGCCCGTAATTTCTCGTAATGCATAGTCATGGCGAGTTTAGATACTCTTGCGGTTGGCACTATAAATTCAAAGGCATGAAAGCCACCAGGGAATACATGTAGTTCGGTTGGCACGCCGGCCTTATTCAAACGTTTGGCATACTCAATATTTTCATCTAAAAAAAGATCTAGTGACCCAACTGGGATGTAGGCGGGCGGCAAATTACTTAGATTTTCAGCCCGCGAGACCGCTGCGAACGCAGGGATACTTTTGGTGTCATGGAGATCGCCTAGATAAGCCGCCCAACCTCTTTCATTATTGTCGCGATTCCATAGGCGCGGATCGGTAATGGCATGACTCGATGCCGTAATATTGCGATCATCAATCATGGGGCACAGCAGCATTTGAAACATTACATTCACCGTCGCCCTGTCTCGAGCAAGTATTGCTAGACCGGCCGCTAAGCCGCCACCCGCGCTGAGGCCTCCGATAGCTATTCGAGTAGGATCAACACCTAATACACCGGTGTGAGCGGCAAGCCATGAGAGAGCGGCATAGCAATCTTCTAATGGTGCCGGGAAGGGACACTCCGGCGCTAGTCGATAGTCTACTGAGACCACAATACAACGCACTTGGTCGACCAAGCACCTCACTAGGGAGTCATCGCCTTGCAGGCTGCCCAATACATAGCCGCCGCCGTGCATCCATAAAAGTGCCGGTAAAGATTCGTCGCCATCCTTCGGGCGGTATACACGTACTGAGACCTCCGGTGCACCTTCCGGCCCGGCAATCAGGTGATCGCTTGTTGTAACACCTTCGGTTTGACCTTTGTCTAACTGCACTTGACCCGCCATCTCGTCACCAAGCGCACGTACTGCCGGAATATCATCCCAGATATCCAATACAGGGAAGTCGATCAATGCCTTAGCTAGTTCAGTATCCAGTTTCGACTGATCCAATTTTTATACGCCTTGCCTAATATGATTGATGAGTTTACGTGACAGACAATTCTGGCGTCAACGAACTTTCCAGTATGACCTAAATAGTTAATTTTATTGGCCCACCTTGCCATGGGGTGCAATGTAGTCTTCAGATAATCTGTGGTCTCTTTTTGATAATCTGTGGCATGTAGCCTATGAAACCATCACCGGCGAGGCCTAACGTCAATCCTTTTATAGCAAGTTTTCCTGGCGACCCAGATTGCATCCGTACGCTTGCCGATATTCAAGCGTTGGAGCGAATTCCGCCGGAGCGGCGATTTCCATGCATATCACCGCTACATGCTATTGCTGCGATAACTGAGCAGTACCCTGGGGCCACGGCATTGACTTTCCTGCGGGGAGGGCGTGCCGACGACGAGCCGCAGTGCTGGACTTACACGCAGTATATGCAGGAGATCACGGCAGCCGGGAATCTGTTTCACTCGCTCGGTCTGAATTATGATGAGTCCGTCGCTCTTCTGCTGCCGAACGTGCCTGAAATACTGTTCGGATTTTGGGGTGCTCAAATGGCGGGTATCGCCGCGCCTATTAACACTGCCCTAGGATCTGAGCAAATCGCTGATATCGCGCGCGAAGCTGATGCTCGAATTCTTGTTACAGTTGGCTCGGACTATCCTGAAATTTTCACGAAGGCCCTTGATGTGCAACGTCATTATAGTGGGATCAAGCACGTAATTACCGTCGGTAAAGGGACTGCTGGGACGATTGATTGGAGGGAAGCCGTCGGCCAACAACGAGGGAAAAATTTAACATTTGATCGTAGCCTGACTGGTACGGAAACGGCGGCTTATATGCATACTGGCGGCACGACCGGAGCTCCTAAGATTGCTCGACACACACATCGTGCTGAGTCGGTTAATGTAGGTCAGATGGCGATGACTGGGCCGTGCGAGGCATTGAGATCGCGCCCGGTAATTCTTTGTGGCTTACCTTTGTTTCATGTCAATGCCTTATTTTGTTCTGCGTTGTCTGCGATTATTAACGGCGGTGAGCTTCTGTTAGCAGGCCCGGAGGGTTTTCGGGCAAAGAGTCTGACTACTGATTTTTGGCCTTTGGTAGAGCGCTATCGTGTTAGTTTCTTCTCCGGTGTGCCGACTATCTTCGCGGGATTACTGGATCAGTCCACCGACGAATTAGACCTATCTAGTCTGAGTCATTGCTCTTCTGGCGCATCGTCTATGCCGATGACCCTTTTGCGTGCATTCCGGGAGTCCACCGGTGCCGATATCTTGGAAGGCTATGGAATGACAGAAACCACTGTTTGCGCCACAGCTCACGCATATCATGGCGAGCGCAAGATAGGCTCGGTTGGCATGCGGCTACCATATCAACTTATCCGTGCGGTAGTGCTTGACGAGCAGGGAGTGGAGCGTGACTGCGATACAAACGAAATAGGCGTCCTACTTCTCAGTGGTCCCAACGTCATTTCAGGATACAAAAAAGCTAGCGCTAACGTTGGAGCGTGGCCGGACATTGGTTGGTTCAACAGCGGCGACATGGGGCGAATCGATACTGATGGCTATTTATGGCTAACCGGTCGCATGAAAGACGTGATAATTCGTGGTGGCCACAATATCAATCCGGTCATTATTGAAGACGCTCTCATGAAACATGCCGATGTGGAATTTGCAGCGGCGCTCGGCAAACCAGACGCTTATGCCGGAGAAATTCCAATCGCATACGTTCAACTCAGGCGGGATGCTTCGGTGACGCCAACGCAGCTTAAGAGTTATGCGCGCGAGCACGTCAGGGAGCGCGCGGCCGCACCTGTTGACGTGATTATTCTCGAAACACTACCGAAAACAGCGGTAGGCAAAATTTATAAACCGGAGTTGAAAGCCGACGCCATCGCACGTGCGTACCACGAAGCTGCTGAGACAGCCTATCCTGATGGGAATTTTTTGGTGGATGTACTCAATGATGATGTTCACGGCCTTAAGGTTATGATGAAAATAAAAGGTGGCGAAGCGATTGGTGATGACCTTGATATAATCCAGAAACGGGTCGCTGGCAGGCTTGATATGCTCGGTTACGTTTGGACGCTTAGTCTTTGATTGTTTGCTACACATCACGCTGCGTACTCATATAACCTTTAATAAAGTTATTCAAAGCTATCTGGGTGTCTAGGTGCTAAAAATAAAATAAAACATAGTTAAAAGGAAAATCAAGAATGACAATTCGATACGACGGACAGGTTGCCATAGTTACCGGTGCTGGAAATGGCTTAGGGCGTTCTCACGCATTAGCCTTGGCTGCTCGGGGCGCTAAAATTGTGGTTAACGACCTTGGTGGTGCAGTAGACGGTTCGGGCAGTTCAAGTGACGCAGCTCTGGAAACAGTGCGGTTGATTGAGCAAGCGGGTGGCCAAGCGATCAGCAATGGCGCTAATGTCGCAGATTATGCTCAAGTCGAGGCTATGGTAGCTCAAGCCGTAGATACCTGGGGTCGAGTCGACATTTTGGTCAATAATGCGGGTATTTTGCGTGACAAAAGCTTTGTCAAAATGACTATGGCTGACTTTCAATTGGTGGTTGATGTCCACCTAATGGGCTCCGCTAACTGTACTAAGGCCGTGTGGGAGTTGATGAGAGGGCAAGCCTACGGTCGAATAGTGATGACGACGTCCTCCAGTGGTCTGTATGGAAACTTTGGTCAGGCTAACTATGGCGCAGCTAAGATGGCTGTTGTTGGGTTGATGAATACGCTAGTTCTTGAAGGAGACAAATACGATATTAAAGTCAATTGTCTGTCTCCCACAGCCGGCACTCGTATGCTTGATGGTCTCCTGACCGAAGAGAGTGCGGCAATGCTGACTGTGGAATCAGTGACCACAGGTCTCTTAACCCTGTGCGATAAAGATGCCCCTAACCGCACCATATTGTGTGCCGGTGCCGGAGGATATGCGCGCACGCACATATATGAGACTGATGGTATTTACCTTACTCCAGAAGATCAGACCCCCGAAAACGTGAGGGCTAATATGGATGCGATCGAAAATGCAGACAACCAAAAAGTACTTATAGGCGGCTTTCAGCAGACAGATAAGTTTATTGCTAAGGCTATGGGTCATATTAAAAATAAATAGATTTTTAGAATGCTAACTACCCGAAATTGCTTGCTTTGATTGCTTAGAGGTGGGTTGCTCGTCTGGGCATATCTCCAACTTTAGTTGGCCGGTTTTGCCAATATAGTTGGCCATAATGGCCATTACTTTTTGACGATTATCTAATAATAGTCTACGGTCTAATTGTAGAAGATCATTTTCTACATACTTGAGCGAAATCCCTACGTAGTAATGGTTTATAATGAGGCAGCTGGCATGGATTTAGTGAAATCACAAATAGGGTTAGATATGCCTGCCAATAAAGAAGGTTGGCATACGCTTGATCATTATTACATAGTTGGTCTCCTGCATGGCGCTGTTGGGCGAGGATACGACCCACATGCGATCCTTGCCAAGGCTGCCATTTCTGCCGAACGGTATGACGATTCACAAGCAACTATCAACGGCCCAGAGGTACAGCGGCTGGTAAGGGCGATCAGAGAAGAACTCAGCGACAAATATTTGGGATTCTTAGACCAACCTGCGAAGCTTAGTATGGATACTGAGGTGGGCAAAGTTGCTCTACAGCATGACACGCTCGGTGCGGCAATCAAAGGTATGTCCGATTTTGTTGAAGCGGTTCGCAATGACCAGGAACGGTTCCTGAATATTGACGATAGCACCGGCGAATATACTTATGGTATGCGATGCGTGCTTTCCAGCGGGCATGAAGAGAGCTCATATTACCTATATTATTATAGTATGGTTTGGACCTATCGTTTTCTGTGCTGGCTGACGGGTAAGCGCATCAAGCTTACGCGCGTTTGCTTCATGGCGTCGAGACCTGGAACCTCTGCTGAGCATGACGAAGCCTTCGGCTGTCCCGTCGAATTTGACAGTACTTGGAACAGTATGCACTTCCATAAGCATTACTTGAAAGAACCTATAATCAGAACTATAACGGAATTCAATCACGCCGATTTTACCGACAACTATCCGGATTGGTTCGATTCGCCCGGGCGAAACAGCACTAAATCTAATGCGGTCGAGCGGGTGCTCCTAGAAACGCACAGACAAGAAACATTTCTGCCGTCTATCGAGAGGGTTGCCGAAATTTTAGACGTGAGCCCACGAACTCTGCGCCGGCACCTTGCTTTCGAGAACGATAGCTACCAGAAGATTAAGGACAAGGTCCGACGTGAACGGGCCGAAGAATTACTTGCCAGTACCAACTTGGCCATCCATATCATCTCGAGTAGCCTTGGATTTTCTGAACCAGGTGTATTTACCCGTGCCTTTCGCGCATGGACTCTTACCACGCCCTCTGATTATCGGAAGACGAACGGCATTTACAGCTAATTAGGGGATGACAATCCCGCAAACAGCGTGGCCGAATTTGCAAAGTTGAGCGGCCCTAACCGCCATGGCCATCTTCGTTGTAGTGCGGCTTAATAAAATCGTGGTTTATAAATTATTGTATTTTATTTTTTTAATTTGATTTAGGAGTGCTAGAGCATGTGTAAAAAATATTTCTTACGAACCTTTATTCTATTTGGCTACATTAGCAGCGTGCTAACTTTTCAAGTAGCACTGGGACAAGAAGATACCGGCAGTGGGCCCGTACTAGAGGAAGTTATCGTAACCGCTGAAAAACGAGCTGAAAGTATTGACAAGCTTGCTTTCGCAGTTACAGCTTATCAGCCGGAAACGTTGGACAAATGGGGCGTTTTAGATGCCATGGGACTTCAGACATTAGAGCCGAGTCTCGTTATCGGGAAGGCCGGCGCTAACGCCTATACCTCCATAAGAGGGATTGGGACTGAGTTGGGTAATATTGGTGCTGAAACTGGTGTCACATGGAGTTCGGACGGCGTTACCCAATTACGTAGTATTGGGGCAGCAGGACTTTTCGTAGATGTCGAGCGAGTTGAAGTGTTACGTGGACCGCAAGGCACGATTAGCGGGCGTAATGCCACGGGTGGTGCTATTAATGTGATTTCCAATCGTCCAACCGATGAGGTGAGCGGAAGAGCAAAAATCAGTCTTGGAAATTATGATCGAATTGCAACAGAAGGCTATCTCAATGGACCAATTGCAAATGGTAAGGTACTAGCTAGAGTTGCATTTCTTTCAGATCGAGCTACCGGTTGGTTGGATAACCAATTCCGAGGTGAAGATGTTGAAAGTACTGACATAACTTTTGTGCGTGGGTCCTTTCTTATGGATATGTCCGACAGTGTGGAGGCCTTGCTTATAATGTCCGCACTCAACGATAAATCAACCGCAGGCTATTCAACCGTTGAGATTGGTCGCGCGCGGCCGGACACGCAAACGATTGCGGAAGCCGTAGGCACAATTCCAGCTGATCTTGACGCGTTAACAATTAATGCAGATCAGGAGACTGTAGGTAATAAAGAGCAGTATGGCGCAACTCTGATAGTTAACTGGGATATTTCGCCCTCGTCGTCCATGACATCGACGACGGGTTATTCGTCAGTTAAAGTGCATGCTACTACTGACTGCGACGCCACTGAGCTTTCGGTATGTTCCTTTCCCTCGACTCCTGAATTCCCTCACGGTATTGATTGGGACGTTGAGCAGTTTTCACAGGAAGTCGCCTTCACCGCGAACCTTACCGATCGCTTGGATTTCCTTATCGGAGGTCTTTACCTTCAGGAGGAGGCTCTAGAGCCGGTTCAGTACGTCGCTGAGTTGGGGGGACTCCCACCAGGCTCTATACTGTTTACTGCGTCTGGAGACTTAACAAGCTATGCGGCCTATTCGCAGTTACGATATAGTCTTAGCGACAAGCTTCGTCTTGCCGTTGGTGCACGCTATACGAAGGACAGCAAAGATTATGGTCAAGATAATCTAATCTTTGGTGGTGCGTCTTCGGTTAGAGATAGTTCCTCTTGGTCAGGAGCTACGCCGCGCATTGCTTTGGATTATGCTGTTTCTGATGATGTAACGCTTTACTCAAACGTAGCATGGGGTTTTAAAGGTGGTGGTTTTAATACCTTTGGTCCTGTTGTCGATGGAAGAGCGGACCAGTTTGATCCCGAGGATGTTACGAGCTATGAAGCAGGCTTGAAAGGACGATTTTTGGATGACAGCGTTCGCATAGCAGCTGCCGGTTTTTATATGGACTATAAGGACCTTCAACAGGTTGTGACAGGCCTAAGTGGAAGTTTCTTACCAACAGTCGTCAATGCTGGACAGGCCGAAATTAAGGGGATTGAATTGGAAGTGACCGCGCTGCCAACGGAGAACCTCCGCTTAGGTTTTAACGCCGCGTGGATCGATGCAACGTTTACGGAGCTGGCTTCGGCTGATAATATTTATCCAGAGTTAGGTCAGGAAGATCCCACACAGCCTGGATTACTTGTGAGAGATCTTTCAGGCAAAAAAATACCGCGAGTACCGGAAACTAAGCTTGTCATGTCTGCTGAATATGCAAAACCTCTCGCCAATGGCAATACTTTGGGGTTTGGTGCTAATTACACTTGGAGAAGTGAGGTTTATTGGACAATTTTCAATAATGAAGGAGTAGATCAAGCTTCCTATGGACTTTTAAACATGCAGGGTTATCTTGAGAGTCAAGATGGAGCATGGCGCTTTAGTGCTTTTGCGCGGAATGTACTTGATGAACGCTATTTTGTTCAGGGTGGACAGACTCCAAAGGGAGTAATTCCAGTCCCTGCAGCGACGGGTAAACTTGGCACCCCACGCACGTATGGTGTGAGTGTGTCTTACCTGTTTTAGGATTCATCGGCCAGTGATCGAGTGGCTTTCGATTACTGGCTTAAGGAGCATCTAGGCTTGACTTAGAGTCAACATTTGGATGAATAGCGCCCCATCAAGGGTCAAGATAAGAGGGATAGTTCTATGGTGAAGGCCGAAAGTGTTAAATTTTCAGCAGAGCTTCTGACGCAAATCAAACCCACTATGGGGCGTTACATCGACGAAGGACATGTTCCTTGTCTGTTGACTGTAATTGCCGATGACAGCAAGATTGTCCATTTTGAAACGCAGGGCTATCCTGATGTCGACAAACAGGTAACACTGCAGGCAGACGCGATCTTTCGCCTGTTCTCCATGACCAAGCCAATTACGATTGTCGCAACTATGATGCTTTATGAAGAGCATCGATTCTCTCTTGATGATCCTATCGCGAAGTATCTTCCTGAGTTTGAAGACATGGAAGTTTGGACTGAACAAGGACTGGTTAAGGCTGAGAGAGCTATCACAATTCGCCATTTACTTACCCATACCGCCGGCCTTACATACTCTGGATTACCAAACCCTGTTGCTCATATATACGACGAGGCCAAGTTACATGGTGTTCGAAGTCGGTTGTCGGGGAATACGCTGGCGCAACATGTTAAAAGGCTTGCGGCAATGCCTCTTCTAGCACAACCGGGAGTGGCGTGGAATTATAGTGAGGCGATGGGTGTGCTTGGGCGGCTAGTCGAGGTGCTTGCAGGTAGCACCTTCCGAGAATTTTTAGTAAACCGCGTATTTACCCCACTAGCAATGGTTGATACGGATTTTTATGTTCCGAAGAATAAAATAGATCGTCTGATCCCGCTGTATCAGGTGTCCAACGACCAAGGTCTCAAACTTACGAACTCCGATTATGGCGGTAACTATTGTAGTAAACCATCTCTTGAGTACGGTGGCGCGGGTCTGGTTGGCACCGCGGCAGATTACTTACGCTTCGCACAGATGCTGCTAAAAGATGGCGAACTTGACGGTGTACGGCTCCTTAGCGCATCGAGCGTACAATTAATAATGACTGACCATCTTGGTCCCGAATTTGGCGATACTCCGCTCGCGAGCCTGGACGCGCCAGTTACGAGTGGGTTAGGCCTGGGTTTTGGCTTTGGCGGGTACGTCGTTAGAGATGCATCGTCTGCTGCGACGCTTGGTTCCGACGGCGAGTATGCTTGGGGTGGCTGGGCCAGCACCGACTTCTGGATAGATCCCAAACGAAAGCTTGTCGGTATCTTACTCACTCAGGTCATTCCTATAGACGTACAGCTAACAACTCGTGCCGGCTTTCACGATCTGGTGTATCAAGCGATTATCGAAAGATAGATTGCAGCCTTAAATATGGGTAAGGGTTTTATGACATTTAGTAAATCAGCCGCTAGCAAGAATACCACTAAAACATCGGCGTTCAGTATGCGGTATTCCGTTTATTCTCTTTTTGTTCTGTTTCTGGTTAATATGTTAATTTTGATCGACCGGCAAATGATGGCCGTCCTCTCGGAGGATATCAAAGCCGATTTGGGGTTGTCAGATGCTGATATTGGTTTCATTTATGGGACGGGTATATCTATTTTTTACGCGATATTCAGTATACCACTGGGCCGTTTGGCCGATGTGTGGTCGCGTAAGAGTTTGATCAGTATTTGCGTTGCGGCCTGGAGCTCCATGATCTTTCTGTCTGGTACTGCGCGTCATTTTCTATTATTTGCCTTTTTTCGAATCGGCGTAGGTGTAGGAGAATCTGGGACAGGACCCGCGGCAATGTCGACCATTTTTGATCACTTTGAGCCTCGTCTACGCGCTACTGCAATGTCAGTAGTTGCTGCCGGTGGGCCCATCGGTGCAGGTGTTGGCTTGATACTTGGAGGAGCCATCTTAGATGGTTGGTACGACCTCTATCCGGACACGGCCTTGGCGCCGTTTGGCCTTAAAGGTTGGCAGGTGGCATTTTTCTGTGTAGCCGCCGTAGGACCCATTCTTGCTTGGTGGGTGGCAAGTCTAAAGGAGCCTGTACGGGGACAAAAAGACGGACTAACTTCAGAAACGCATCCTCACCCATTTCGCGAGTTGTGGGCAGAAATGCAGTCTGTTCTACCCTTTTTCAGTCTACTGACCCTGCGGCGTCTGGACGGCGACTTTCGTGCTGTCAAACTTAACGTACTAATAGGAAGTGCGATTATTGCAACGTCATTTCTCTTGATCATCGCGACCGGTAGCGTCGCGCAATGGAGTGCGTTAGGTGGGGGTCTATGGTGCGTTGTTTGTTGGGCTCAGACATTGGCACTACGAGACCCAGCGACGTTTGCAATGATCTTTAAATGTCGATCTTTTATGTTTAGTAGTATAGGGCTGGCGTTATTTGTCTTTAATACTGTCGGTGTGGCCGGCTGGATCGTGCCCTACATAATTCGAGCACACAATGTTAGCCCGGGCGAAGTGGGTATGACTGTGGGATTGCTAACCACAATATGTGGGTTTACGGGAACGATGGTGGGCGGCGTTCTGGCCGACATGCTTGGACGGTATACCTCGCGAGCGACAATTTACGTGTGCCTTGGCTCGGTTTTGCTCTCCGCGCCATCGGCTGTTCTGATGGTTGTTGCGGATGACATAGCTGAGATTTATCGCTATTTGGCACTATTCTTATTGACCTCGTCCGCTTGCTATGGAGTTGGTCCGATGATGATTAACTCTCTAGTCATGCCGCGGATGCGGGGTTTAGCGTCGGCCGTTTATTTAATAATAATTACTTTTCTGGGTGTCGCATTAGGGCCTTATACCATCGGGTTTTTCAGCGATTTAATCGCCGCTGGTGGCGCAGATTCTGGTGAATCCCTTCGTCAGGGTATTCTTTGGGGACTAACGTCGATGATACTCAGTGTAATAATGTTGCTCATAGCCACTACCCATTTAGATCGTGACAAAAGTAGTTGCCTGGATCGAGCAAGAGCGTTAGGTGAATCTGTTTGATCGTCGCAACATGCGGCAGTTCCGGCGTGTGAAGGTTTTCCTTAGTGTATTCTGTGATGTGGGAGCGCACGCACCACATCAAGTTATCAACGATCGGTTTTAAATCAAAGTAGCGTTTGGAGAATTAACATGCGTATTATTGTCGCCTCTCATCTTGCCTTGACAATGGTGTTACTGATCACCTGCACATCTCAGGCGGAGCAGGTCGAGAACTTTGATTATTTCACGGAGAACCGCACGACGATTCGGAACGGCATACAAGCGGTACTGACATGCAATGGCCTATTTACTTCTGATCGAAGTTTGAAGCAAATTTTCGATCAGGAGCTGGCTTACTTGGCAGTTCCAGTTGGTACGATTGAGGGTGGCGAATATCTGATAGACCGTGAGCGAAAAGCTGTTGCGATCGGTGGACCAGAGTCGGGAACGATAATTCGCGCTGCATTTCGACAGGGTGTCGGGTGCGTCGTCATGGCGCCGCATCAAACGTTTGCCGATATAGATGATTTACCGAAACTGAATCTTCCGTATCCTGATTCTGATCCTGCTAGCACCCCTTGGCCAATGGGCGACGTTATTGAAGCCAAAAATCGACCTAAAAATATTGACTGGGCGGCGTTAGGGGCAGCCTCCGACTGGGCATGGCATCGTGAAACAGAGGAGCAAGATACGATAAGCCTGATTGTCGTGCATAAAGGACAGATCATTCTCGAACGTTATGCAGACGGTGTGGACATGATGACACGAACACGTAGCTATTCAGCCGCGAAAAGTATTGTATCCACGTTGATTGGTATTCTAGTTGACGACGGTCGTCTCAAACTTGATGAATCACTTGGGATTCAATGGCTACCTGATGTTGATGGGCACGATGATGACCCACGTAACGCCATTACGCTGCGAAATGTCCTTAATATGTCTAGTGGACTTTATCCGGTTGATAATTTCAACATGGAGTATGCAACTGGGTCTGGTGTGGCTTATTGGGCTGGTGCGAGTTCGGCCGACAATGCACGTGACCGTGCTTTGATAAGAGCGCCAGGCACACACTGGGAATACCAGAACTATGACACCTTACTCGCCGTATTCGCTATGAAACAGGCACTCGCAGATCCAAAGGTCTATGCTGAATTTCCACGTATGGCTTTGTTTGATCGCATAGGGATGCGTAACACGCTCGCTAGCACGGATCGCTTCGGCGACTTCATTCTGAGCAGTCAGGTGTACACCACTGCGCGAGACCTTGCGCGCCTTGGTCTTCTGTATGCACAAGGCGGCACCTGGCTGGGTGAGCGTTTGTTGTCAAAAGATTGGATCAGGTTCGTACGAACACCCGCGCCGTCGGCAGCCAGTCGGGGAAGTGATTATGGCGGACATTTTGTGTTGGTTCCTGACGACAGGACTGACGTGCCCAAAATGGCGTACATGGCCGCGGGAAATCGAGGGCAGTACGTCGTAATTGTGCCGTCGCATGACACCGTTATTGTGCGCCGCGGCCTTGACTATGGGAAGCAAGGATTCGATCCGTGGGACCTGACCCGAGAAGTTTTGAAGGCGATTCTCCCGCAGTGATCTATGTTAAGAGCCATCACACAGTCTTGGAAATTGAAGCTTTGGGTGGCCGGGTAGTAGGTATAAGCTAAAAATGTATCCGCATACCGATTAGTTTCCCGTCACGAACGGAGAAACAACTCTGGCTTTGATGTTGATCCGTTTAGGCACACTGTTATTGAAGAATTATCATTCAATAGAAATGCTTCTCAGTGACGTTATCTTGCAAATAATGACGAAGGTTAAGTCGTTTAACTAGGTTTAGATGTTGAGCCAAGAAAGTTAGCGTTGTCATTAAATAAATTAATTTATGTGAGTTGTGCGGATTAAACATAAGAGGGATAAAGTATGCAAAAACTGAAAAAGAGTTACTTTATCGGCGAAGGTAACGGACAGTTGCTTTATGAAACGATTGGCAGCTGTTTTGAAAGAGTAGCCAAAGGGAATCCAGATGGCCACGCGATTATAGTTAAGCATCAGGGTATTCGATGGAGCTACCAAGAGCTCTATGAACAAGTTGATCGTCTATCGGTTGGTCTATTGGCTTTAGGGCTTAAGCCTGGTGATCGCGTGGGTATTTGGGGGCCGAGTTCGATTGAATGGGTGATGACTCAACTGGCAACCGCGCGAATAGGCGCAATCATGGTGTGCATTAATCCAGCGTATAGGCTCTATGAATTGGAATATGCACTAAACAAGGCTTCGTGCAAGGCAATCATTACCGCTGAGAAATTCAAAAGTAGCGACTATCTGACTATGCTAAACGAGCTTGCACCTGAATTGAAGCATAGCCAAGCAGGTACTTTAAAGTCGGCAAAGTTACCTCACTTGGAGCTGGTGATCCGAATGGGTACACAAGAGTCTGCAGGCATGCTTAATTTTGACGATGTTTGTAGCTTGGGCGGTGAGAGCGAGCGGCAGCGTCTTGAGTGCTTGCACGTTGAACTGAGACCCGATGACGCGATTAATATTCAGTTCACAAGTGGTACCACAGGGCAGCCAAAAGGTGCGACTCTTAGTCATTGCAATATCCTGAACAATGGTTGGAACAGCGCACAGGGTATGCAATTGACGGAGCGAGACAAGTTATGTATTCCCGTCCCGTTATATCATTGTTTTGGGATGGTTTTGGGCGTGTTGGCCTGTGTTACATCTGGAGCGACTATGGTTTTTCCGGGCGAAGCATTTGACGCAGAAAGTACTCTAGCGACAGTTGAAGAGGAAAAGTGCACAGGGTTACACGGCGTGCCGACTATGTTTGTTACGCAGTTAGATTCACCCGGGTTTAATAAATACGATGTCTCTACTTTGCGCACTGGCATTATTGCGGGTGCTCCCTGTGCTGAAGAGCTAATGAATAGGATTATTGGCGATTTAAATATGAGTAGTGTGGTCATTGGTTACGGTCAAACTGAAGTGAGCCCAATTAATCATATGACGCTACCTGATGACACTTTGGAAAATCGTACGCAGACAGTAGGGCGGGCAATTCCTTACGTTGAAATCAAGATCGTCGATGAGCATGACAGAGTGTTAGCAATTGGGGAGCAAGGAGAAATTTGTACTCGCGGGTACTCGGTGATGAAGGGTTACTGGGATGATGAGCAGCGCACTAATGAAACTATTATCGACGGATGGCTTCACTCCGGCGATTTGGCGACTATGGACGAGTTTGGTTATGTTAAAATCACAGGTCGAATTAAGGATATGCTTATTCGTGGCGGAGAAAATATTTACCCACGCGAGATAGAGGACTTCCTATATACCCACCCAAAAATTAGCGAGGCTCAAGTATTTGGTGTGCCCGACGAAAAAATGGGTGAAGAGGTGTGTGTTTGGATTCAGCTCAAAGATGGGCAGTCGGCTACTGATCAAGAGATTCGTAAATTCTGTGAAGGCCAGATTACCCATTTTAAAATCCCACGATATATTAGGTTCGTTAAAGAATTTCCGATGACGGTCACGGGAAAAATCCGCAAGATTGAGATGCGTGAAACTATGTCCGCCGAACTAAAGGAAGTAGTAAGCTGAATAAATCAACGAGCGGGCGAAGAGGGCTGCTGACTTATATTTTATGTCATTTCATGAAATCCGAATTCATTCACGTACATTAGTAATACTAGGTAGAGCAGGAGTCCCTTCTGACAAAAGGGGGGGGTACCCCCGGGGTAGGGTCGGCGTATCTGAGAATTGGGGTTTTGTCGGGATTTTTTGAGAGTTGAGGCGTGGTCGCTTTTGCAAATAGGTCTTGGCGGTTATGTGGTGGGCAGAAGTGGCGAGAAAATAGCAAAGGTTTTAAAGCAATAACACTTCATCATCGGGCAATCTTGATGTTATTTAGTGGGTGAATCGTAAATTGGTGGGTGAATTGCATTTAGCCAAATCGCTACAGCCCAGTGAGAATGGTGCACCCGGAGGGATTCGAACCCCCGACCAAGTGGTTCGAAGCCACCTACTCTATCCAGCTGAGCTACGGGTGCACAGCAGGGGGGACGCAGTTTAACGTATCTGAAACTAATATCTAGT
>Ga0114995_10001467_pt1 | contig 16639 bp, 16 predicted proteins | sample ArcticOcean_MG_C_11_FD_87038 | JGI IMG/M metagenome (GOLD analysis project Ga0114995, IMG submission 87038) | Marine microbial communities from western Arctic Ocean - ArcticOcean_MG_CB2_154 | ecosystem: Environmental > Aquatic > Marine > Oceanic | place: Arctic Ocean: Canada Basin | collected... | reverse complement strand
TGACAGAACAACCTTTTTCCCAATCGGATCACACTCAATGTTACAATTTGTAGATGGAATAAAAAAAGCGATAAACAAAAAGGAAGTGGCTGGATATGTAAATAAATCGTATCCACATGGTCTGAATATGATTCGAAATACAAAATGGACATTCAAAGATGAATATATCAATGTTACTAGTTTTACAACGGAGTCGGAACCAAGTAATTTAAAGTTTGAAGAACACAATTTAGCTGATCCAATTACAAAAGGGAAAATAAGATTGACAAAACAAGAGAGGTACGGAACAAATGATAATAATCCGATACAGAATAGAATAAATAATATAATTACAAGAAATAATTCAACGAATAATCAAAAAAACCCCATAACAATGTTTAAATTTCGTCGTTAAAAATATAGAGCCATTTCATTTTCTTTTTTACTGAATCCACATTTTTCATAAAAAGGAATATTTTCATCAGAACAATTCAATATAATTTTGTAACAGTCGAGTTTTTGCGCATAATCAATACATTTTTGTACAAGCATTTTCCCCAATCCTTTGCCGCGACATGTATTATCGACAATAACATCTTCAACGTGTGCAACTTTTCCGAAATTATGGATTAGTTTTGTTTCAATAAAAATGGTAACGGAACCAATAATAATTGTAGTATTTTTGTTAGTGTTTTCAATAACAAACAATTGGTGGTAATTATGTAAATTATTTACGTATTCAGTAAAGTTAGTATATGATAATGTATGGACGTCTATAGTAAAATGTTGGTCTAACAGTTGTAAATAGTTCTTTGTGTAATCTGATGTTTCTATATTTCGAACTGTAAATTCGTTCATATAGTTTATACACATAAATTCATTTAAATATTATTTTATACGTTCATATATTAATATGAAAATCGGATGTATTATACCAGCAACATCAAAAGGTCGCGATTGGACAAAAATAGAGGAATCTTATTTGTATCAGGCTACTCTAAAATCATTCGTCTTAACATATGATAAGGAACATCAATATATATTTTATATTGGAATTGATAAGAATGATCCAATATATGATAATGTGGATAACAAAGAAAAATTACGAAAATTTTGTTCGGTAATGAAAAATATGGAAATAGAATTTATTTATATGGATGGAATAGCTAAGGGACATTTAACGGTCATGTGGAATAGGTTATTTGAAAAAGCATTCAAAGATGAATGTGACTATTTTTTTCAATGTGGCGATGATATTGAATTTAAAACGAAAAAGTGGGTAAATGATTGTATTGCTACCTTACAAAACTCAAATGATATTGGACTAGTTGGACCTATTAATAACAATCCGAGAATATTGACTCAAAGTTTTGTATCTAGAAAACATATGGAATTGTTTGGATACTATTTCCCACCAGAAATAATCAATTGGTTTTGTGATAACTGGATAAATGAAGTATATAGAGGTATAAATCATTTTTATCCATTACAAAATCATTTATGTATTAATATTGGAGGACAACCTAGATATGATATTAACAATACTATACATACTAGTCAAGGACATTTTGATACGAGTCGTCAAAACATGAATTTATTATGTAATAGTATTGTTGAGCGCGACTTGGAGAGAATCAGAGATAAAATATAAGTAATATAAGTAATATAAGTAAGTAATATAATTATTTAAATATAATTTAATAATTATATTTAAATGTCAAAACCAAGCAGTTTTTCTTCTATATGTACATCAAATTGTGCTTTTGAACTAGTAGGTTTATTATTATCATTATCAGTGTTTCATCCTAATGAAAGAATGTTTATACTATGTGATACGAAAACAAAAGAAATAATTGATAATATGACACCCCAACCAAGATTACAAATAACATGGCACATTGAATTGGATAAATACGATGGGATGAACCGTCAAATAATGGAACAAAAGGGTATTTGGGCTGAATTTCAAATGGCAAAGGCAAACATCATTAAGTATGCCTTACAAAATGTAACCGATACGCTTTTTTTAGACAGTGATATTGTAGTTACCGATTGTATTAATGATATAGATATGTCGAAAGAAATAGGTGTATCACCTCAATTTATTACACAAGAACATGTTGATAAAACTGGTTATTATAATGGTGGTATGTTATGGACAAAAAACGTGAATGTATCGGACGATTGGATAGAATTTACAAAAACATCGCGATACTTTGATCAAGCATCCATTGAGGATTTGGCAAAAAAATACTCTTATTTTGAATTTGGTGAAAATTATAATTTACAATGTTGGCGTTTAATGTTGTCTGTTGAACCGCCTCAACAAATAGCAAATCATATTACTTCTTTACCAAACGATAAATTATACTATAAAAACAAGCCATTGAAATTTGTTCATACGCATTTTTTAGACAAGAGATTTGAACAATTTAATAATCTTATTATTCAACATCTATCTAACGCAAAAATGTATAAGGTATTAGCGATTATATATCGTGTAATCCATAATAAATGGGTTTTGAAAATACCCAAACAACCAATTCAAGGATTAGGAAGACATAATAATGATAGTTATAGAGAATTACCTTTATTAATGAAGTTACAAAATAAAGATGTGGATATAAAATATGATGATACAACTATTCATTGTTGGTTAGAACCTAATATTTTGACATATGACCGCCCAACAATGGAATGGTGCAATCAAGAAATTGGTAATTGTTCATTAATGCTATTAGGGAATGGTGATGTGAATGTGGATGGACAACAGTTAAAAAGTAAAATACCAACCCTGAATATTAAACCGTGGATTTTTTGGCCTAGAAAACCAATGCTTTTGGAAAAAGTTTTAAAACAAAATGGTATTTTGAACCACGCTGATCGAACTATTGAAAGTATTTTTATAGGCAATTTTGAGAACAGCGTTCAAGAGAAATTCCGCAAAACAACCGATTCATGGGACAATGTTTTGACAGAATATCATTGTACGAAAGGACAACAGCATAAATTTAGTCATGAAGAGTATTTGATGAAGTTGCGTGGCTCTAAATACGGTCTTTGTTTAAGAGGATATGGTTCCAAGTGTCATCGTGAAGTGGAATTAATGGCATTTGGAACGGTTCCTATTGTGACACCAGAAGTTACAACAAGCTCTTACATGGAACCATTGATTGAAAATACTCATTATATTCTGGTTAAAACCCCAGAAGAACTGAAACAGAAAATACAGGATATTTCAAATGATGAATGGAAAGAAATGTCTGGAAATTGTTATGAATGGTACCAAAGAAATGTTCACAGTAAAAAATGTTGGACACATATGATAGAAAATGTATTGTACGATTTATAGCGTTAAAATAAATATAATATGTCACACTTTTAGTAAATAATACATTTATTAACATTTAAAGATAAATGTAAATTTAAATTATATATTACATGAAATCATTGGTTGTTTTAACACAATATAAGAGAAATCATTTGGAAAAGCAATTACAAGCAATTAATAATCAAACAATTAAGCCGGATTATATAGTAGTATTTCAAAATGAAAGTCATGTAGATATTATTCACTTAAAAGAAAAATATGAATTTATTCATATTAAAAGTGATTACAATACTAAATATTTTGGTAGATTTGCTAGTTGTTTTACATTTCCGGTAGATATTTGTATGGTGTTAGATGATGATATAATACCTGGACCAAATTGTTTAAAAAATTATATGGAGCAATGTCTAGAATTAAATAGTATCATTGGTGGTAACGGACGTATAGGAATGAATAATCCAAATAAACCTAAATTAAACCAGCCTCGAGATGTTGGGATTAGAAATAATCATTCTTTGGTTGATTTTGTAGGTCATCTATGGTGTTTCAAAAAAGATTGGTTGCATTATATGTTTGCAATAAAACCAATTACATATGATACAGGTGAAGATATGCATTTATGTTTTAGTTCAAAAGTATTGGGAAATATTAATTCTTATACGGCAAAACAATGTAGTTCAGATGATATGTGTGATATTACCAATAATCAATTGGCTACAGATCAGTATTCGTCATATAAAGTAACTAATCCAGAATTACGCAGTAATGTGGAAAAATATTTTATAGAAAATTATAAATTACAATTAATCACAGAAAATTAATATAAATGCAAAAACAAATGAAATATATAAATGTATTTGATTTGTTTTGGGACTCGACCAGAATTAATAAAATGTATTCCATTAATACATAAATTTAAAGAAAAAAATATTTCATTTAAAACTCTTTTTTCAGGACAACATGAAAACTTAATAAAAGATTTCTATAAATACATAGATGAACCAGATTTTACTTTTACCAATATAATGGAACATGGTCAAACACTAAATCAGTTATCTAGTAAAATTTTACTACAATCAAATAAATTATTCCTAGAAAATACTTTTTCAAATGTCATGGTTCAAGGAGATACGACTACAGCTTATTCATTAGCATTAAGTGCGTTTCATTTTCAAATACCAGTAATACATTTAGAGGCAGGATTACGAACAAATGACAAATATAGTCCATTCCCAGAGGAAATAAATAGACGGTTAATATCACAAATAGCAAGTATTCATTTGTGTCCAACCACATTATCTGTGGAAAATCTTCAAAAAGAACAAATCACAAACGGTGTTCATTTAGTTGGAAATACAGTGGTTGATATTTACAAATACATATTTGAAAATACAATTCCATCTAATAAAATACAGGATATTATTGATAATAATAAAGAATATATTGTAGTAACCTTACATCGTCGTGAAAACAGAGGAGACAAAATACATTCTATGTGGAAGCAATTAAACGTATTGTCTAGTAAATATAAATTTATCTATATTACTCATCCATCATTACCAGATAGTAAAAATATATTGAATAATACGAATATTATACTGCTAGACCCTCAAGATTATGAAAGTATGGTTCATTTGATTTCTAATAGTAAAGGGATTATAACAGATAGTGGTGGATTACAAGAAGAATCGGTATGTGCAAACAAACGTGTTTTAGTTTGTAGAGATACAACAGAACGTCCAGAAACGATTAATTGTGGTTTAGGTAAATTAATCGATACACAAATTACAGAAAATATTTGTTTTTTTGATGAAGAGTTTTTTGATGTTGTAGAGAATCCTTATGGAAATAATGTTTGTGAAAAAATAATTACCAATTTGTAAAATATAGTTAAAATATAGTTAAAAATAATATTGTAATTTATTATAATGAGGGTTTTATTAATGATTATATCACATAATATATCGAAAAATAATTTAAGCAATATATACGATAAAATTATTAATCCATTAAAGGGTGATAATGTTGATGTTGATATAGCAACATGTATTAGTGGAGATCATAATATTATTTCAAATGATGTAACATATAACTTTAAATTTGATGGATTTCAATTAGCAAAAGTATGTTATGTCGTTAATAATTTTAACGATGAATATGAGTATTATATTAAAATTCGTCCAGAAATAATACTAAAAACAACAATAAATAATAATTTTTTAAGTAATTTGTCTAAAAGCAAAATAAATAGTAGATGCAGACAATATAGTGGTCCACCTATAAATTTAACCCACGGAATGTCATGTCAGGTAAATTGTATTAGAACTGGAGATATACAATATAATGATAAAGTTGTAATAAATCCTGACGACCAAATGTATATTTTTCATAAAAGTATTAAAAAAGCATTTTCACCTATTACAAGCGATACGTACTTAAATTATTGTAAGATAATCAATGATAATCGAGACTATTGGGTTGATGAATGGATGTTGGATGAATCATATTGGAAAAAAAATATTTGTGAGCGTGAAGGGCATCATAAATTTATATGGTATTCACGTGGATTCGATGTAAGTCCTATAGATTTAGATATACAAATGAATGGACTTAGATCATCAAATTTAGTTGTAAAATAAGATAAATACTAATAATAAAATTATTTATTTTATATATAATGAATATAATTATTCCTATTGGTGGGAAAGGAGAAAGATTTAAAAATAAAGGGTATATTAAACCAAAGCCATTAATTGACATTTTTGAGAAGCCAATGATATTCTATGTTTTAGACAGTTTAAATATTAGCAAGAATGATAAAATTTATATAATTTATAACACGATATTGGAAAGGGATAAATTTACCCAAGTTATAAAAAATAATTATCCATTAATAGAGTTCATATCATTGCCAAGAGATACAAACGGTGCTGCTGAAACATTGTATTTAGGATTAAAAGGAATGAATAATGGTATAACTAATTCAAACAAGAATATTGTATTGGATTGCGATACAGTTTATCAGGAAGATATCATAGATATTTATAGAAATAGCCTCTATAATAATGCTGTATTCTATAGTGTAAAAGAAAATGAAAAACCAATATATTCGTATATACAATTAGATGAAAATGCGAAAATAGTCGACATTAAAGAAAAAAAGAAGATTTCTAACAATGCAAATACAGGTGCCTATTGTTTTGAAAATATTGAAATATTATGTAAATATTGTAAATATATATTGGACGAAAACATTGTATTTAATAATGAACCATATACATCTTGTGTAATAAATGAAATGATAATAAAAAACATTGTTTTTCGCGGTATAGAATTAAAAGATAGTAGTATTGTTTCGTTAGGTACACCAACTGATGTAGAAAAATATATAAAGAATACAAATATTTTATTATTCGACTTAGATGGAACTTTAGTGGATACTGACTTTATTTATGTTAAGGTATGGAGTGAATTGTTAAAAAAATATAACATTATATGTGATAAAATATTTTTTGATTATTTTATTAAAGGAAAAAGTGATAATACTTTTATGAGTTATATTGATTCGTCAGTAACACTTGATGAAATAGTTGAAATCTCACAAAAGAAGGATGAATTATTTATAGAATATTTACAAAAAGAACAACAAATATTAATTAACGGGGTTCTTAATTTTTTCAAAGAACACAAACACAATAAAATAGCAATTGTTACAAGTTGTAACAAAAAGGCTGCTGAATATATTCTAAATTATACAGGATTAGATAAATATATAGATTTGGTTATAGCATCTGAAGATTGTATTCATCATAAACCAGATCCAGAACCTTATTTAAAGGCGATTGAGTATTTTAACACGAATATAGAAAATGTATTTATATTCGAAGATAGTTACTCTGGTTATTGTAGCGCAAAACGTACACATGTCAAAAATATATGCCTAATTGAAAACAGTAATTCTTGTAGTGAAATTACTAAGGCACTTCAATTTAAATATAATGATTATAGCAATTTGAATTTAAATAATATATTACAATTTTATATGAATTCTAATGAGAATTGTGTTGTAGATTATACAAAACAAATAAGACAATCTATAAATACCATTCCGATTAAAAGTATTACGAAAAATAGTAATAATTTAAAAACAGGATATATTTGCGACATAAATAGTTATCGTATTGAATATAGTAACAATACATGTGAAAATATTGTTCTCAAAATAAGTAATTTTGATAATGAACTATCAGTGACTGCTATAAAATTAAATATGTATGAAAATGAAACCTATTTTTACAACAATATATCACATTTAATCACGAATACTCCAAAATATTTTGGTTCATTTAAAGATAATAAAAAGGATGCTATATTATTGGAGGATTTAAATAAGTACTCAGGTTCGTTTAATATTAATTTAAATTCAAACGTACATATGTTGTTGAAGGTGGTTAAATATATACATGATATTCACAATACATTTCGTTTTGAAACCAATGATGATATAATACCAAATATGAAGTGTTTGAAAAAAATAAATGAAATATCATATTTTAAAGAGTTGATTAATACACGATATGAAATATTTGAAAATAATGTAAAGTATATTTTAAACAGTAGTGAAAAAAATATAATTAAGAAAATATACGATAATATTGACAAAATATACGATGAAGCGTCCTCATTCCCACTAAATTTTTGTCACGGAGATTTGAAAAGTCCAAATATATTTTATAAAAATGATACTGAACCAATATTTTTAGATTGGCAATACATACATTTAAATAAGGGAGTAAGCGATATTGTATTTATGTTAGTTGAAAGTATAGAATTTGATATAACGACTGTTGAATTGGTTGTAAAATTTTACTATAAATTACAAAATGAGTCACATTCTATATCATATGATACATATATGAATGATTTTAAGAACGCCCTGTGTATTTTTCCATTTTTTGTATGCGTATGGTTTAATAGTGAGTCTGGAGATAAATTACTGGATCCAATATTTCCTATCAAATTTATGAAAAATTTAATGAAATATTATAATTATTACTTGCCTTAATAATTTGTTTTTTTAATATAAAATGTTGGCGAATAAATACCTGTTGGAAATTGTTCGTATTTTCCATTAATTGTTTTTAAAAATTTATCTACACCTACACTCTCATCCCATTGATGATATGCGTATTCATCAAATACAATTATACCATTAATAGATACATTATTCCATAAGTTTACTAAAACTTCATATGTTGGCTCACCTACATCTAAATCCATATACAACAATTTAATTTTTAGACCAGGATTATTATTTACAAATGTAGATGAAGTGGATACAGCATTTCCTCGTATTAACTTATATCTTGATGAATCAAACACTGATAATTTTTCTTGAACACCTTCTAATGATAAATCATTTTTTTCTACACGATTCACTACATCCGACATCATTGCTTTGTTTATTCCATCCAATTCGCCAACAACTTGTTCGGGATTAAAAAAGTCGAATCCAATTACTTTAGTTATATTATTCGGTTCATACATATTAATTAATTTTGACCATAATGCTATTGAGGCGCCTTTAAACACGCCAAATTCTAAGATATCACCCACTATATCTTTAACATTTAAATATAACTCGGAACGTTTTATCATTTTATTAAATACGCGACAATCCTTTGAAAATATAAAGTTATTGTATGAGTCATATACATCTTGTTGTGTTGCTTCTATTCCATTGTATATATTTGTATCATTTTGAGAAATATCCATTATATGTACTAGTATTATATTCTATTTATTATGTTTAGTATATAATATATAACAAATGAAAATAGCATTATGTGTCTCTGGTTATTTTATTTATATTGATTTTATTATAATTTATTTTTTATAGCATCACTATGTAAATATGGAATATTATATGGAACTACGAAATTATTGTAATTCATATTATATACTTTTAAGTTATTCATTTCAAAATGATATTTAAAAAAAAGTTCAGGGCAGATATAAAAACGTCCAACTTTTGTTTTCCATTCTTCGGTATGAAAATATTTCATATATGAAAATATTTCATATATGAAATAGATTGGTCGTATATATCAGATATAATTTTAGTATGTTCTATTTTGAATATAAAAATACGGTCTAAATAACCATATTCACCACAGTTGTATGCTTCTACAATAATATCGTTATCTTGTAATAACTGTTTTATTTTATCAATATTTACATTTTGTATAATTATATCAATTCGTGATAGTATTACAAAATCATCATTTTTGCTATGAATATTTATATCAGGAATCATATTTAAAACAGTTTTAATATTATAAAACATACTTAATAGTCTATGTGGATGTTGATGGTTTAATGTGTTTCGTAAAGGAAGATTATTATTTTTTAATAAATCTATATATTTATTTTCATTATAATCATATAATAGATATTTATTACATTTTGGTGGGATATTTTTATCCGTATAAATTTTACTGTCTAAATTTAATAATTGTGATTCTTTTGGTTCAAACTGCTCTTTTGGAGCACAAATATATAATTCATAATCGTCTTTCAAATTAAAATTATATGATATATCTTCATTTTTTCTTATAAATCCGAATAGACATATGATAGGCATTATATATATTTAAATATATATAAAATATAAAATATAAAAATATAAATATACATTATTTTAAATATAATAATGAACAAAACATGTTTAATTATCCAAGGTGCATCTGATTATGTAAATATTCTTAAAGAAAAATATAAAAATATGGATATTCAAATTATATTTAGTACTTGGGAAGGGGAAGAAAGTAAATATAATGAAAATGATATTGTTATTTTTAATAAAATGCCAATAGAAAGAGGTATTCAAAATGTTATATTACAACAGTTATCCACATATAATGGGCTTTTAAAAGCTAAAGAAATGGGTTTTGAAAACGCGATAAAAATTAGAAGCGATGCTTATTTTACTGATTTATCTTATTTTCTTACAAATGAAATTGATTATAATAAATTAAATTTTTTATTCTTTTTAGATTATCATAGAATTAATGGTCCCGACAAAAACAGTAATTATTATAAATATTTTTGTGATTATATACAACTTAGTAATGTAAATAATTTATTGAAAATGTGGAATTTTAAATACGAGAAATCTAGTTATTCCGAGCAATTAATATCAAATCATATATTTAATACTTTCAAAAGGGATGACATTGCTTTTATAGGAAATTATTTAACCAAAAATTGTGATATATACTGGATAAGTAGAAAAACGTGTTTGTCTACTGTTGACCGTAAATATTATAAAATAAAAATATAATCATATCATATTATAATATGAAAATAGCCTTATGTATATCTGGATATTTTAATAATAAAAATAACGATAATTTATTACAATCTAATTACATTTATGACAATATTATAAATAATATAGATAAAAATCAACATTCATTAGATATTTTTATTCATTCTTTTGATAAAAACAGTGAAAAAAATATTTTAAAAAAATATCCAAATACCAGAAAAACAATTATTGAAGAGCAAATAAATTTTATTGATAAACTATCAGATAAAAATAAAGAATTTCATAATTTATTATTAGAATCTAAATATAAGAATAACACTTCGTATGATTTACAAGGTACGCTTTCTATGATTTATTCACGATGTGCTGTTATAAAATTAGCTACTGAATATAGCAATAATAATAATTTCGAATATGATGTAATTATTCGTGTAAGATTTGATTTAGGAATTAGACTAAAAAACCCTCATAAGAATTTTAAGCCAGATAATTTTATTTTTGATTCAAGTAAATATGATTATAATTATTTTTATTCTTCATATTGGAATCAATTAAATGCTGGATATGTAGATCATTGGGAATTTACGAATAGTAAAAATATGGAATTTTTTTCAGAAATGTATAACTATGTTGTTAAGAATATGTTTATAATTAATAGTGATTATTTGAATATTTTACAAAGTAATTGGCCTGACAGTAATGAATTAAAATATGATAGTAATGAAATGTTAATTAGTAATAAAATGTTAAATAATAATATAAAAAGTTATAAACATAGATTTATTGATTCGGTTAATAATCATGTTATACAAAAATATTTTATGATGAAAAATACTTTGTATGAAAAATCTAGATTTATTGATTTTACTAAAGATAATAATGGAAAACTATATAAATAAACATATAATAATAATATAATGTCTAATAATTATTGTATATTTTTATACAGTCATAGTGATTATTCGGATGTATGGGATTTAACATTTGGTCAGATACATAAATATATTAACCTTGACGATGTAACTATAATATTTTGTATAGATCAATTAAATGATTATAAAATAGATAATAGAATTAAAGTAGTATATTACGATAATAGTCAAATATACACTGATAGAATTTTAACTAATATTCAAAATTTAAATTATGGTTATATACTATTTTTACATGAAGATTGGGTTATTACAAGTAATTTTTCAAATGAATATATTTTAAAACAGATAGAGTTTATGAATAAAAATGATATTTTACATATAAGAAGTTATAAAAATTATGGTCATTCTAATATAAACCCTAATATTTTTCATAAAGAAGTTAATATTTGTAATATTCCAAGCGATTCGGGGAATTTCATATCACTACAACCTGGATTGTGGGAAAAAAATGTTTTTACAGAATTATATTCAATCAAATCGAATAAACCAAATATTTTAGAATCAAAATCAAATACTATATTTAGAACTAAATATAAAAATCAGTTTTATTATGAACTAACCAGTATAAACGCACAAGATTCAACTATGTTTCCACATATTCATACAATTGGTTACGGACGATGGGCTATGTGTAATGATAAATATAATGTTATGGATTCAATATTAATAGAATACAATATTGATAAAAAATTAAGAGGATATTACAATAGAAAAACAGGAGAGGATATAAAAAAATTAAAATAATAATTAGTTAAATAATACAAAATATAACATTGCATAATATTATAATGTTATATTTGAAATCATATTGTTATAGTAAACATGAATTGCCTTTTATAATCGCTAATTTAGATGAAGGATTTGAACATATTGATAAATTAATATTATACGAATACAATTTCACTCATACTGGATTACCAAAAGAATATGAAATTGAAAAGGTATTTCATTTAATACCAGAACATTTAAAATCGAAACTTTTATACAAAAAAATAGATTTAACAAATTATCATGAGTATGCTGTGAATGACGAAAATAAATGTCATCAAATAAATGAAAATATCCAACGTTCATGGTTATTTAACGATAAAGAGATTGTTTTACACGATGAAGATATTATTATTGATATTGATATCGATGAAATTATTTATAAAGATTGTTACAAAGATTTAGTATTAGAATTAAATAAAGCAAATAAACCTATTGGTATAAAGTTAAACCAGTTTTTCTTCAAAAATACTTATTTATGGTCTAATTTGATATTTGATGCTCCAGTCATTTATAAATATAATATGGTTAAAAATATAAATAAAAATGTAAAGGGGGTTCAATGTAAATACCAGCGATATTGTTCGCAGAAAACATCAAAAATATATGGTTGTCACATGTCTTGGGTTATGCCAATAGATGATATGTTAAAAAAGATTTATAGTGGGGCACATACAAAATATCATCATTTAGGTACACGAGAAATATTAGAAAAGGCGATAGAAGAGAAAAAATATGTTTTTGATTTAAACCGACCATTTAATATAATAGAATTGGATATAAAGGACAGTCGAATACCATATACCTTACAAAAACCAGAATTGTTTGATTATTAGATGCATACAATATAATATAATTCTAATGATAATCTAACATTATTTTTCGCTGTTCTTCGCTGTTCTTCCATTCACCAACTTTAATATAATTCGGTAAATTAATAACATGAACTTCAATGTCAATTCCCCAACTACCTTTTGGTAATTCATTTACAAAAAAATCTGGAATATATAAATTTTTTAAGCACGGATTCATTAAATACAACAAAAATCCAAATGTTCCAAATCCAATTACTACATTAGATATATTAGATAAAATAGATAAATCTTTCTCTAATGTATTACTTATATATTCTACATTTTCTTGCTTTAATAATTCATTAATACATGGATTCTTCTTATCCTCGCAAACAAGTTTAATAATATCATAATCTCTAGTTATGTTTTTATAATAAGATAATGGTGGTTGTACGTATGCTTTATGTGGAGTACTTGAAAAAATATCACCACCTCTAAAATGTATATGAATGATTTTATCATTAGTTACATTATTATTATTTTCCGTTTGGATTTTAAATATAGGTTTAACATATTTTTGAAAATATTCTTTCATTATATATGGTTCAGGGTCTATAATATTATAGTTTTTTAACGAAAAGAAGGTATCACTAATTTGTGATTTATTAATATTTTCTATATTTTCTAATGTAATGATATTTGAAGTTAGTAATGAATGTTGTTGAAATTGAATTGAATTATGGCTATTTATTATAGCATAATGTATTGCCCTAATTATCTGTAATATATTATTGCCTGTACGACCACTCCATGATTGGATAATTAACATTATATAATAATATAACTTATATTTTTATATCATTATAATTACAGACAATACTTATATTTTTATATCATTATAATTACAGACAATACTTATATATTTCACTTCATCATATCATTAATAAGTGCGTCTAAATCATATTCGCGTGTCCATCCCAATTCTGTTTCTGCCTTTGTAGCATCACCTAGCAAAAAATCCACTTCACAAGGTCTAAAATATTTCTCATCTATTTTGATTAATATTTTACCAGTTGATTTCTCTCTACCTACTTCTTCAACACCTTCACCTTCCCAAATAATCTCTTTACCAACTTTGGCAAAACATCTTTCTATGAAATCTCTTACAGTATATGTTTCTCCTGTAGCTAAGACATAATTATCTGGATTATCTTGTTGAAGCATGAGCCACATTCCATAGACATAGTCTTTTGAATGTCCCCAATCACGCTTACTATCAATATTTCCCAATTTCAATACATAATCCGGTTTCTTTACCCTTTCTTCTTCAAAATTGTCGTTATGTAAAACACTTTCATGCGAACCAATACAATCAGCCAATTCTTTTTCATATTGTTTTTCTTGTTCCACAATCTTCTTGACACCATTGACAACCTTCATCGTCACGAAATTCTCTCCACGTCTTGGTGATTCGTGATTAAAAAGTATTCCGTTAGACGCAAATAGGTTATACGCATCGCGATAATTATTCACTAAATAGTGACTATAGACTTTGGCACATGCATAAGGAGACTGAGGATTAAATGGAGTCGTCTCTTTTTGAGGCTTTTCCAAAACGGCTCCAAACATTTCACTCGTTCCGGCTTGATAAAATCGTGTCCTTTTTATAACATCTGGTGGTAATGTACGAATCGCTTCCAATAATTTCAATGTACCTAGACCATCAATTAATGATGTATATTCAGGAATTTCAAACGAAATCTGTACATGACTTTGTGCCGCCAAATTGTAAATCTCAAATACTTCAAATCCCTCATTTTCTCTCGTCATTTTTGTAATATAATTAGTTAGAGACGAACCATCCGATAAATCACCATATTCTAAAATAAGTTTATCTCGAATATGATCTAGTCGTGTATGGGAATATAGTAGAGAAGTGCGACGAACAATTCCATATACTTTATAACCTTTTTCTATAAGTAATTCTGCTAGATAAGAACCATCTTGTCCAGTGATACCTGTTACAAATGCGATTTTATTCATTATTATATAACTAATTGTTACTATTTAAATAATATTTATTATTTCATATTAATAATGTCTTTTGATAGTGCTTTTGAAACTTTTGGAATTCCTGGCATAGTATTATTTGGATTATGTACAGTCGCATATAAATTACATCAAACTTTCAATTTTTCAATTGCTTCTCACGATATTTTAAATAAATACAATCCACAAAAAACCATATGGGAAATATGGGAAAATGGGGAAAGTATAAATCCTGATGTAACTGATGAACATTGGAACAAATTTAATTATGGGAAAAAAATAGACCATGAGGGAAAACAAATATGGTCAATCAATCTTTCTTCTATTGAAAATGGTGATATGTATATATATACAGATGTGACAGAATTACCCATTGGGTTAGATGACGGAAAATATTTTTTTCATTTGAAAATCAAAAATCTAAAATCATATACGTCTGTTTATTTTCAGCAAAAACGTTATTACGGAACGAGTGACCAACATATTCAATCAAAATATAAATATATTGTAGACCAAGAAATTGTCAATGATGGAATTCATTACTTTGAACCAAAATGTTCTATTGGAGAAGTAGAAGGGGATGGAGAAGAACAGAATACAATTACTAAAGAGCAAATCGGAATTTATATTAAACCAAATGATGATACATCAATAGAAAATTTACTAATTGAAGAAGCCTATATTGGAAAAAAATGCTGGAAAATAAATATATTGCCTTATATTTCAGACCAATATTATTTAATAGTTGAATCTAAGAAAACGGAATCTTCTTAGAAAGTAATATCATCATGATATAATATTTGAATTATTCAATATACAAAACAAATATTATTATTCCACAGTAACCACTTTGGCCAAGTTGCGAGGTTTATCCGGATTAATTCCACGTTTGAGAGAAAGACGATAGCAAATATGTTGTAAAACCGTCATATAAATTATTTCTTGGAGTTCTTTGTTCTCAGGAACCACGATACAACGATCATTTTCTATTTCTTCTCCTAATTCGGCGATTTCACTAATCACCAATATATTCGCACCTCTTGTTTCAATCTCTTTATATGCATTCCACATCTTTGCCCTATTCTCTTGATTAATCAGTAAAATGACTGGATATCCGGATTGTAATAGAGCAAACGGTCCATGTTTTAATGCGGTTCCAGAATAACCCTCTGCGTGTATATAACATATTTCCTTTAATTTCAAAGACATTTCCTTGGATACATGTTCCATACTACCCTTACCTAGAACAAAGATATTTTCATGATTTAGCATATCTATGTGAGATGATTTAATTAAACAGTCGTGGTTATTGTTTATTATATTATCATTTATCCCCTTTATTTGATAATGTATATTTTTGATAGACTGACTGGTTGCTTCACTCATGCTCACGTTTTTTAGCTCTTGACTAAACCATAATGAAAACATTTTGAATATAGTAACACTACTAGTA
>Ga0114995_10001460_pt1 | contig 16692 bp, 7 predicted proteins | sample ArcticOcean_MG_C_11_FD_87038 | JGI IMG/M metagenome (GOLD analysis project Ga0114995, IMG submission 87038) | Marine microbial communities from western Arctic Ocean - ArcticOcean_MG_CB2_154 | ecosystem: Environmental > Aquatic > Marine > Oceanic | place: Arctic Ocean: Canada Basin | collected... | reverse complement strand
GATAAACTTACGATCAATTTCAACTCTGCTTTAACTAAAAGAGAGCAAAACAATGGATCTAGTGAGTCTATGAAATATGCAGTTTTATATAACCCAACTGCACCAGTTTACGGAGTTAATTCTCCTTACCAATTTGCCTCTGAGCAATATGGTGGATATTTCGAAACATTAGGTTTATTTGATTCTTACAATCCTGTTTCTATTGCTGAACAGCAACTTAACCAAGGGGATAGAACTGAAGTAAACTATAGTGTTAACTTGAATTACAGATTTTCCGATGCTTTAAGCATAAACGGTAACTTTGCAAATCAAGTAAGTAATTCCTCTAACAAGCTATATAACCCTACTACATTATTAAGAGGTGGTAACGCTGCTTCTCCATTAAGAAAAGGTTCAGCTGAATTTTATGATCAAACATACAGCTTCAAATTAGCTGAAGTATATGGTAACTATAACCTTAACCTCGGTTCTGCTAAAGTTGTTTTAACTGCAGGTTACTCTTTCCAACAGCAAAATTTTGAAGATCATTTCCTTTCTCTTGGAGATTTTCCAGATGATTCTTTGGATTATATAAACGCAATTGAATATTCTCAAGATTTATTAAACGCTGGTTTAATCGGAGCAAATTCGAATGTAAGCCCTGATGATAGAATTATTGCATTCTTTGGTCGTGCTAACATAACAATTGATGATGGTATTTTTGTTAACGCTTCTATTCGTCGTGAAGGTTCTTCTAAGTTAGGAGCTGATGAGCAGTGGGGTCTTTTCCCTGCTATTGGTGTAGGTGTTGATTTAAATAAATACATAAACACAGGTGCTGACAAATTTAAAGTTCGTGTTGGTTATGGTGTAACAGGTGCTTTACCTGGACCAAATGGTCTTTCACAACAAATCAGAAACTTTACTTATGACGGTGGTCAAGGTGGTGGATCATCTTCTCCAAGTCGTGATGCTAACCCAACACTTAAATGGGAAGAAAAAGCTGAAACAAACTTAGGTATTGAATACCGTAAAGGTAAATGGGATGCGACTTTAGACTTGTATACTCGAGATATATCTGACTTTATATTAGAACGTACAGTTGACGTATCGTTATACCCAACAGGACGTCGTTACGAGAATGCTGGTAAATTGAATACTAAAGGAGTTGAATTAGCTTTAAACTATGAAGTTAATGACATGTACACTACAGGTCTTGTTCTTTCTAACTACAAAACAATTCTTGAAGATTATGTTTTAGATGCTGAGGTTAGAGCTGAATTAGGTGCACCTGGTCAAAATTCTACTTCTGTTATCCGTGTTAAAAAAGGAGAAGAAATCGGTCAAATTTGGGGTCCAATATTTGAAAGCGTTTCTGGAGGAAATCCTGTTTTCCAAGATATTAATGGAGATGGTGAGTTAATTGTTGGTCAAGATAAAGCTCTTGATGATAATGTTGATTTTACTGAACTAGGTAATGGTATTCCTGATCTTGAATTAGGTTGGACTAACCAAATCGCTTTTGGCGACTGGACAATCAACGCATTCTTTAGAGGAGCATTTGGTCACAGTTTAGTAAACACATTCCGTGCTTTCTATGAGCCAAGATTATCTACTCAAGGTTCTTACAACTACGTTAATACAGAGTTAGCTCAAGACGGTTTAACAACTGCTCGTTTCAGTTCATTATATGTTGAAAAAGCTGATTTCTTTAAATTAGATAACCTTACAGTTACCCGTAACTTTGATATGAGTGGTTCGGATTCTTTCGATTCAATTCAAATTTCATTAAACGCTCAAAACCCAATCGTTTTGACGAGTTATACAGGTCTAGACCCAGAGCCAGCTTTAGTTGATATAGGTGAAGGTGGAGGTAGTGGAGATGTATTGTCTCCAGGTATGGATAGAAGAAATAGTTATTTCGCTTCTAGATCATTTACTTTGGGTGTAAACATTAAATTTTAATTAAAAAAAATAATAATTATGAAAAGTTTGTTTAAAACAATGTTGCTTGCCACTATCGCTTCAGTTGTACTTTTTTCATGTACAGATCTTGATGAAGAGTTAGTTGGGGACATCACTACAGCAGTATCGGTTGATGCTCCTGCTAGTGCAGGAAGCGGAAGCGGAGGCGGAGATGCCCTTGCTGGTGCTTACGCAGAATTAAGAAATTCTGGAACCGCGAATCACTTTAGCTATTTTTCTCTTAACGGAATTGCTTCAGATGAAATGGCTATTGCCGCTAAAGGTGGTGACTGGTATGATGGAGGAGTTCTTATAGAGGTTCACCAACACACTTACTCTCCTACAAACGGTATGGTTGGAAATGCGTGGAACGGTCAATACGGCGCAATTGGTAACATCAACGATGCAATTGCTAACCTAGATTTAGATAATTCTCAAAAAGCTCAGTTAAAGGCTTTAAGAGCATATTTCTACTGGAGGTTATTAGATATGTTTGGAAGTGTTAAAATTGTAACAACTCCTGGTCAAACGGCTACGCAATCTAATCCTCAGCAAGTATTTAATTTTATTGAAACAGAATTGTTAGCAACTCTTGGAGTATCTGCGATTACTGCTTCAATGGACCTTTCTTCGAGTCTACTTGGATTAGAAGCTAATGCATACAGAATTAATCGTTATGCTGCTTTAGGTATCATTTCTAAATTATACTTAAATTCTGAAGCTTATACTGGTGTTGCAAAATATCAAGAAGCTCATGATGCAGCTGATTATATTATCACAAACGGACCTTACTCTTTATCTGACTCTAGCGTTTCAGTTCCTAACTTAGGGAAACGTCCTGCTGTAGATTCTGATCCAAATACCTTAACTGGTTATGCAGCAGTTTTTGCTCCTAACAACCAAGGTAATCCAGAGCATATTTTTACTGTTAATTATGATGAGGCTACTGCCGGTGGTATGAATTTCGCTAAAATGTCTTTACATTATGCTTCACAGTTTACCTGGAACTTCCAAGATCAACCGTGGAACGGATATGCTGCATTAGAAGATTTCTATAACTCTTACGAGGCTGGAGATTTACGTCGTGCAAATAACTTTATCGTTGGAGCACAGTTAGACTTTGGTGGATCTGCAGTATTAGATTACGCTTCTGATGACGGTGACCCGCCATTAGTATACACGCCTAACATTAACGAACTTCAGCCTAATGCTTTAAGAGAAGGTGGTGCTCGTTTAGGTAAATTTAGCTTCCAACAATTTGGTCGTCCTGATCAAAACAATGATTTTCCAATCATTCGTTTAGGAGATGTACACCTTGTTCGTGCAGAGGCTAAAGCACGTGTAGTTTCTAACTGGAGCGATGCTGCAACTTTAGCAGATGTTAATGCTATTAGAGCTAGAGCAGGTGTATCTGCAATGAGTTCTTTAACTGCGGCAGATTTCTTAGCGGAAAGAGGTCGTGAGATGTTCCAAGAAACTTCTAGAAGAACTGACCTTATTCGTTTCGGTCAATGGACTAGTGCTTGGTGGGAAAAGCCAACTGAGGCTGACGATCACACTGCTTTATTCCCAATCCCGTTTGATCAAATTCAAGCTGGTGCAGGTTTAACACAGAATCCTGGATACTAATAATCCATAAGTTTAAAATTTAAAAAGGGGTTATTTCGAAAGAAATAACCCCTTTTTTTTACTACCTATTTTATTTATTTTTCAAAATGAAAAAATTCTTTTGTCTCATTACGCTATCAATATTTCTGTCAGGATGTAATGAACCTTCTGCTCCTAAATTTGAGCTTAAAGACAAACAAATTGGAATGGAATTTTTAAATGATTTGATCTATACCGAAGAGTTCAATCCCTATACTTACCGTAATTTTTATAATGGTGCTGGAATTGCAATAGGTGACATCAATAACGACGGTTTAGTCGATGTTTATTTTACAGGAAACATTGTTGATAATAAACTTTTTCTAAACAAAGGAAACTGGAAATTTGAGGAAATCACAAACACTGCTGGTGTTGCTTGTGCAAATGTATGGTCTACAGGAGCTACTTTTGCAGATGTTAATGGAGATGGTTTTTTGGATCTATATGTTTGTAAGTCTGGTAAGCCAGGCGGAAGCAATAGAAACAACGAACTATTCATCAATAACGGAGACCTTACGTTCAAGGAGCAATCCAAAGAATACGGTTTAGACGTTACAGGACTTTCAGTTCATGCTGCTTTTTTTGATTTTGACAAGGACGGAGACCTAGATTGTTATGTTCTTAATAACTCAATTAGAAGTGTAGGCGGGTATGATCTAATAGAAGGTCAGCGGGAGATAGTTGACGCCAACAACAACGGCAATAAATTTTTTGAGAATAGAGATAACAAATTTTATGACGTCACTACAGGAGTAGGAATGTATTCAAGCTCAATTGGTTTTGGGCTTGGAATTACTATTTCTGATTTTAATAACGATAGCTGGCCCGATCTTTTCATTTCTAATGACTTTTTTGAAAAAGATTATTTATACCTAAACACAACTGAAGGTGGTTTTGATGAGGTTTCGGACACTTATTTTGAATCCCTCTCTATGGGATCTATGGGTGCTGATGCAGCAGATTTAGACAACGACTTACTTTCTGACCTTTTGGTTACCGAAATGCTTCCATCTACATTGGAGCGAAAAAAAACAAAAGCTAAATACGATTCATGGGATAAATATGCTCTCACCCAAAAAAGAGGTTATTCACAGCAGTTTCCAAGAAATATGCTGCAACGTAATATGGGGAAAAATGGCTTTTTTGAAATTGGGAGAAAAAGTGGTGTTGCAGCAACAGAATGGAGCTGGGCTTCTCTAATTTTTGATATTGATAATGACGGACTTAAGGATATTTTTATTTCCAATGGAATTAATAAAGATTTATTAGATCGAGATTACTTGGCGTATATGGCAAATGAAGAACAGGTTAGGCTGTTGATACAAAAACAAGAAGGAGTTATCAAAAAGTTGATTGATATTATGCCCTCTGAAGCTGTTCCTAACTTTGCTTATAAAAACAAGGGAAACTTTGACTTTGAGGAAAGTACCCAAACTTGGGGATTAGATCAGCCCAGTTTTTCTAATGGAAATGCCTATGCAGATCTAGACAATGATGGGGACTTAGATTTATTGGTTAACAATGTCAATATGCCTTCCTTTATTTATGAAAATAAAACAGACACCCTTAGCCAAAGGAGTTTGACTTTTGATTTCAAAGGGGTAGAAAATAATAAATTTGGTGTGGGCGCTAAAATTCTTCTTTATTACAATAAAAACAAAAGAGCCATGGCGGAGCAGTTTCCTTCTCGTGGTTTTCAATCCTCAGTTAGTAACCGACTTCATTTTGGAACAGGTTCAACCCAAGTAATCGATAGCGCAATTGTTTTTTGGCCAAGCAACAAAAAACAAATCCTCTATAATTTAAAAACAAACAAGCATTATTCGTTGCACGAACAGGATGCTGTAACTAGTTCTCAAACTTCTGCTGTCCTTGATGAAGTTATGGTGACAAACTTAAAAAATCCATTTAATTTCAAGCATAAAGAAAACAACTTTATAGAATTTAATAGAGAACGTTTACTTCCTGAAATGCATCACAACGAAGGACCTTCTGTTTCGGTTGCTGATATAAATAAAGATGGACAAGATGATGTTTTTATAGGAGGCGGAAAAAATCAATCAGCTGTACTTTTTATTTCCTCCGCCAAAGGAGGTTATGATGAAATAACATCTCCTTTTGAAAAAGATGAATCCTCAGAAGATGTAGTCTCTTTATTTTTTGATGGAGACCAAGATGGAGACCTTGATTTGTTTGTAGCATCAGGGGGAAAGGTTTTTTCTAAATTTTCTTCACTTTTAGATGATCGATATTATATTAACGATGGAAATGGAAATTTCACAAAAACAACCCAATCATTTAACTTTCCTAAACACATTTCAACAGGCGCTCTAGCAGCAGCAGATTTTAATGGAGATGGCAAGATAGATATCTTTGTGGGTGAACGTTTTCATCCGGACACCTACGGACTTAAAGGCTCCGGTTTTTTGATGATGAATTTAGGTGGCAATCAATTTAAATATCAAGAACAAGACGCTCTAAATGATATTGGAATGATTACGGGAGCTCAGGCTATAGACATCAATAACGACCAACAGATTGACCTAGTTTTATCCGGAGAATGGATGCCCTTGACGATTCTTCTAAATGATGGAGGTGTTTTTGAAAACGCAACTAAAGAATATGGATTAAAAGCAACCTCAGGATTGTGGAACACACTTTTGGTAGACGATTTTAATTCAGATGGGATTATCGACATTATCGCTGGTAATATGGGAGAAAATACATTCTATGAAAAAGGGTATCGGATGTATTTAAATGATTTTGATCAAAATGGATCTAGAGAGCAAATTATCACCAGTTTAAAAGATGGAAAATATTACCCGATTATTGATAAAGATGAACTTATTGGTCAACTCCCTTATCTAAAAAAACAAATGGTTTACTATAAGGATTATGCTTCTAAAAGTATGGATCAAATTTTTGATCAAAAGACGCTAAAAGAAAGTCAGTTTTTCGACATTGATATATTACAAACCTCTCTTTTTCTTGGAACAAAAATTGGCTTTGAATCAATTGAACTACCTGCTGAAATACAATACTCTTCGGTCTATGCAATCGCTTTGTTAAATGATCAAAAAAAATCAAAAAAGTCATTATATTTGGGAGGAAATCAATACTTGGTAAAACCACAGTTTGGAAGGTATGATGCATCTAAAGGCTGGCGATTAGATTTTGATAATGATGCAGGCGAAATGTTATTTAAAATACCGAAACCTTTGGGTGTTAAAGGTCAAATTAGAGCAATTGAACAGATAGATTTTCAAAATAAAAAACACCTATTAATTAGTATAAATGATGATGATGTTAAATTTAAAAAAGTTAAGTAGAGTTAAGATTCCTTTACTGATTCTAGCTTTCGGTTTTTTGAGCATTACTGCATGTCAATCTGATTTCACTAAATTGGTAAAAGCAGAAGCTGCAACTGGCGAAAAGTATACTGATCTTATTTTTAATATAAAAATGGGCCAAACACAAAAAGACTTTTACACACAGTGTTGGGAATTAAATAAAAAAGGGCTAATTAGTCAAGGTCCAGGAAACCAATCAGTACTCTACGTAATTGATTCAACAAGTACATTTTTTCCATCGGACAATAAAATAGACATGCTATTCTACGGGGTTTTTGATGATAAAAAAAACATTGTCGGTATGAAAATGAAATTTTCATACGCTGCATGGGCACCATGGAACGAAGATCTTCAATCCGATGATTTGATGAACCAACTTAGTTCAGATTTATTAGCACCTTATCCAGGAAATAATTTCATTGATTTTGACACAAAAGATGAAGCACATCCAGCGAAAGTAAAAATCGATGGAGATAGACAGATCCATATGTTTATTTTAGATAGTCGCTATGTTGAACTTCGAATTGAGAACACGCTCTTGAAATATAATTTATAAGCTCGGATGAAAGGAATAGCAAAATTTTTTAATCTTCTATTAGGATTTTTATCACTGCTTTCTTGTTCTAACAAAAAAGAGGAAAATTTATTTCAAATTCAGAATATTGAAACTATTGGAATGTCTTTTCAAAACGACTTATCGTTCGATCAAAAATTCAATGTTTATACCTATCGAAACTATTATAACGGAGGTGGAGTTTCGCTCGGAGATATAAATAACGACGGACTAATTGATGTTTATTTAACTGCCAATCAGCAGCAAAATAAACTGTTTTTAAACCTTGGAGATTTTAAATTTAAAGACATTACCGATGAAGCTGGTGTAGGTGGAACCAAAGCTTGGTCAACAGGAGTTACTATGGTAGATATAAATGCCGATGGCTTTCTCGATATTTATGTTTGTAACTCGGGCGATGTAGAAGGAGATAATAAACAAAACGAGTTTTTTATAAATAACGGAGATTTAACCTTTACAGAATCTGCAGAAAAATATAACCTAGCGGATCAAGGCTTTTCTACGCACGCATCGTTTTTTGATTACGACAAAGATGGAGATTTGGATGTATACCTTCTAAATAACTCGTATCAAGCAATTGGGAGTTTTGATCTTAGAAGAAACGAACGCCCCAAACGAGACGCTAAAGGAGGAGATAAATTAATGCAAAACCAAAACGGAGTCTTCACAGATGTCAGTGAAGCAGCGGGTATTTATGGAAGTGTAATAGGTTTTGGACTGGGTGTTAGTGTTGGCGATATAAACGGAGATTCTTGGGAAGATATTTTTGTGTCCAATGACTTTTTCGAACGAGATTATTTATACCTCAATCAAAAAAACGGAACCTTCAAAGAAGATTTAATCTCGCAAATGCGTTCGATAAGTGGTGCTTCGATGGGTGCTGATATGGCAGATCTAAATGACGATGGTGCCAACGATATTTTTGTAACCGAAATGCTTCCTTCGGACTATAAACGTCTGAAAACAGTTACGACATTTGAGGATTGGAATAAATATCAATATGTTGTAAAAAATGGTTACCACCACCAGTTTACCAGAAACATGTTGCACTTAAACAACAACAACGGTACTTTTAGCGAAATTGGTCGTTTTACAGGAGTTGAAGCTTCAGACTGGAGTTGGGGTGCGCTCTTTTTTGACATGGATAACGATGGCTTCAAAGACTTGTTTATTGCCAACGGAATATATCAAGACCTTACCAATCAAGATTACCTTCAATATGTTGCAAATGAAGAGGTAATGAAATCGATGATAGTCGATCAAAAAGTTGATTATAATAGACTCATAGAAATAATTCCCTCAAATAAAGTCCCAAATCATTCCTATAAAAATTTAGGTAATTTGGATTTTGAATTCTTCACATCGTCAGGACTTAATATTCCAAGTTTTTCTAATGGTTCAGCATACGGAGATTTAGATAACGATGGAGATTTAGATTTGATTGTAAACAACGTGAATATGCCGTTGTTTGTTTTTAAAAACACGGCAGAGCGTTTTGCTAATTCGTATTTAAAATTTGATCTTAAGGGTGCTGAAAAAAATATTTTTGCCGTAGGGTCTAAGATAAAAATCACAACCCCCTACAAAACTATTTACCAGGAAGTCCAACCAGTGCGTGGTTTTCAGTCCAGCATGGAGACGATGCCTTTAATCGGTCTTGGTAAAGCTCTGCTGGTAGATGTAGAAATCATATGGCCTTCCGGTAAGGTTTCAATTTTGAAAGAAATTTCAGCTAATCAAACCCTTGTGGTAAAAGAATCTGAAGCTCTTGCTATGGAAACTTTCATGGATCAACCTGATTTGTTGTTTAAAACAAAAGATCAATTAAACCCTTATGTTCATCAGGAAAATAATTTTGTAGACTTTCACAGAGAACGATTAATTTATCATATGATGAGCACGCAGGGTCCTCATGTCGCTTTAGCAGATTTTGATCAAGACGGTAAAAACGATTTGGTAATACCAGGCTCTAAAAGCAATGAAGTTAGTTTTTCGAAAGGAACATCAAGTGGATTTATTTCTTATGATGCGATTTCTAACACTACAGATTTTGCTAAACTTAAAAGCTCAGATTATTCAGATATTGCAGTTTTTGATGCTGATGGTGATCAAGATTTAGATATTTATTTAGCTTCAGGAGGAGTAGAAATTACCTCTTTCTCACCTTATTTGTATGACGATTTATTGCTGAACGATGGAAATGGAAACTTCAGTAAAACTAATCAACAACTTCCTTCTGTAGATGGTCGAATTAATTCAGGAGTGGTTGAGTATGCAGATATTGATGGCGATGGAGATCAAGATTTGTTTGTTGGTGAGCGCTCAAAAATAGGATCCTATGGTAAGCCAGGGTCGGGTTATATTTTGGTTAACAATGGAGATGGTTTTTTTGAAGATCAAACGTCAATATTAGCTTCTGAATTAAAAGATATTGGAATGATTACTGATGCCTTGTTTATAGACTTAGACCAAGACGACGATCAAGATTTAATTGTTATAGGAGAGTTTATGGGGATAACAATTCTAGAAAACACCCCAAAGGGATTTTCAATAAATAAGAACCACGATATGGCTTCAAGTAAAGGGTGGTGGAACGCCATTCATGCCGCAGATATCGATGGAGATGGTGATCTTGACTTTTTTATAGGAAACCATGGAACAAATAGCCGATTTAGAGCTTCTGAGAAATTTCCTATTCGCATGTACCTAAATGATTTTGACCTCAATGGCGCCGAAGAAGGTGTTTTGACTTTTAAAGCAGAGAATGGAAAATATTTTCCATTTGCATTACGACATAACCTCATTGATCAAGTAAAGAGTTTGAAAAAGAAATTTCCAGATTTTGAATCTTTCAAGGAAGCCGATATTCATGTGATATTTTCAAAGGAACAAATGGAAGGAGTTCAAATCACAGAAGTAAATACATTAGAAACTCAATTGTGGATCAATAATGGAAATTTTTCTTTCACACAAGTAGAGCTTCCTAATCAAGTGCAATTTAGTCCAGTCTATGCTATCAATACGGCTGATTTTGACCAAGATGGAGATTTGGATGTTGTAATGGGAGGTAATTTATATAATGCAAAACCAGAAGTTGGAATTTACGATGCGTCTTATGGCGTTTATCTTGAAAACAAAGGAAATGCAACTTTTGAGTTTCATCAAGATGGAAATGGATTTTCACTTCCTGGACAAATACGGTCTATTCAAATTGACGAAGAACAAATGATCGTAGCAAGAAATAGGGATAGTTTAAAAATTTATACTTGGAAAAAGCAATGAAGTATTTAAAACAGTTTCTTTTATTTTTTAGTTTAATCTCACTTTTAGTAAGCTGTCAAGAGGACAGAGACGCGCTCAATTCAATCCCTTTTGTAACTCTAGGTGCAGATCAAACGGGGATTTCATTCTCAAACCAGCTAACGTATTCTACAGGACTAAATATTATTGAATACCTGTATTATTATAATGGTGGAGGAGTAGCTGTAGGGGACATTAATAACGATGGCTTAGAGGATTTGTATTTTACTGCAAATCAACTTCCCGATAGACTTTATTTGAATAAAGGAAACCTAACTTTTGAAGATATATCTGTAAGTGCTGGATTAGACATGGAAGCAACTTGGTCTAATGGGGTCTCTATGGAAGATGTAAATAACGATGGCTTTCTTGATATTTATGTTACTAAAGTCGGTCTATTCAATAAAAACGGGTCTCATAATATGTTATACTTAAATAACGGTGATAATTCGTTTACTGAACAATCAGAGGCTTATGGATTAAATTTTTCAGGATTCTCGACACAAGCAACTTTTTTCGACTATGACCGAGACGGTGACTTGGATATGTATCTTTTAAACCACGGAATTCATTCCATAAGAAGTTATGGAACCACCGAAAAAAGATCTGAAAAAGACAGCCTTTCTGGAGATCGCTTTTATGAAAATAAATTGAATGAGGGTAAGGCTTTTTTTGAAGAAGTTACAGAAGCGGCGAATATTTTAAGTAGTCCCTTAGGATATGGACTTGCCATTACTGCCTCAGATATTAATGCTGATGGTTGGATGGATTTATATGTAGGAAACGACTTTCATGAAAATGATTATATCTACATAAACAATAAGGATAAGACCTTCACTGAGTCTTCATCTACTTACATAAATCACTCTTCTAGATTTACAATGGGTGTGGATTTTGCAGACATGAATAACGATGGATTGTTTGATGTTTTTACAACAGACATGATGCCTTATGAGGCTGATATACTATTAAAATCAGGTGGAGAAGACACAGATAAGGTTACTCAAATTAAGAAAGACCTTGGTTTTGGACCTCAATATTCTAGGAACCATTTTCATGTTAAAAAAGAATATGGGGATTATACAGAAATAGCACTTAAAACCCAAACTTTTGCTACAGACTGGAGCTGGTCTGTTTTATTACAAGATTTTGACAACGATGGGTTGAACGATATTTTTGTTTCAAACGGAATTGCTAAAAGGCCAAATGATTTGGATTACATAAACTTCCTTAGTAATGTTAATTATGCAGCCTATGAAAAATCTCAAGATGATATTCTCAAAAAGGAACTTATAGATCAAATGCCTGTTTTGAAAATACCAAACATTTTATTTAAAAATAAAGGGGAATTACAATTTAGTGAGGTTAAAGAATCTTTTGTTGGAAAACCTTCATTAACAAATGGAACTGCATATAGCGACTTGGATAACGATGGGGATTTAGACTTAATACTAAATAACCTCAATGCGCAAGCTTCAATTTTAGAAAACAAGACTGTTGGGGATTCATCTAATTACCTTTCCATAAACTTAAAAGGCGACTCCAGTTACTCAATTATTAAAGGCACACAAGTAACTCTTTATGCAGGGCAAAAAAAGTTCAGAAAAGAACAACAAACCACTAAAGGATTTCAGTCCTCTTCTACTCAAAAACTATTTTTTGGGTTAGGCGAAATAAGCAAAATAGATTCTATTTCTATAAGATGGCCCGACGGAAAAACACAAGGATTAGGAGCTTATCAAACCAACCAAGAATTGGTTATTAACCGGAATATAGAGGCTTATCAAAAATTACTACTAACTACTACAATTCCAGATTACACTATTTCGGTGTTTTCATTTCAGCACAAAGAAAACATCTATTTGGATTATGAGAGAGAACAGCTCATGCCAGAAAAACTATCTAAAGAAGGTCCTGCAGTAGTTTTAAATGATTTTAATGGGGACGGAATTAAAGACATTTATATAGGGGGAGCTCGATATCAAGAATCAAAATTATATATAGGAACTAAAAACAAAACTTATACTGAACGTAAAACAATTGACTTTATAAAAGACATAAACTTTGAAGATGTAGATGCAGCTTCCTTCGATTTTGATAATGATGGAGACCTAGATCTTTATGTAGTTAGCGGGGGTGGAGATTTTAAAGAAAACGAAAACTATTTGATGGATCGAATCTACATCAACGATGGTAAAGCTAATTTTTCTAGATTCAAAATAGTTCTTGCACAAACAAATGGAGGTACAGTTGAGGTAGCAGATTTTGACAACGATGGATTTGACGATTTATTTATTGGTAGTCGATCTCTACCCGGAGCTTATGGACTTAGTCCTTATAGTTTTTTATTGAGAAACAACACTATGTTTGGATTTGAAATGACTTTAAAAAGTCGTTTTGGTTTGGTAACTGATAGCGCTTGGGCAGATATTAATAATGATGATTTAATTGATTTAGTTGTCGTAGGTGATTGGATGCCAATTACTGTAGTTTTAAATAAAGGTGCGGCTAAGTTTGAAATTGCTAATCAGTCCATGAATATGACTGACACAGAAGGCATGTGGAATACAGTTGCAATCGAAGATATTGATGGTGACGGTCTACTTGACATTATTGCAGGTAATGCAGGAACTAACTTTAAGTGGCAAGCTTCTGTTGAAAAGCCTGTATTTCTTTATTTAGATGATTTTGATGAAAACGAGCAACTAGATCCTATAATTTTTTACAACTACTTTGGAGACTACGTTCCATTTTCATCAAAAAACAAGTTATCTGTTCAACTACCCTATCTAAAGAAAAAATTCAATAGTTATAAAAAGTTTTCTGGAGTTAGAAACATTCAAGATTTGACCGACCGAAATGAAAACGATATTTTGGAAATAAAAAAAATCGTAGAAACAAGATCTATGGTTTACCTCCAAAAGGAGAATAAGTTTGAAGGACATCCGCTTCCTGCCAAAGCACAATTAAGCAGCATACAAGATTTTTATTTAGACCAATCTCCTGCTACTCCACGCTTATTTTATGTTGGGAACTACGATCAATATATTACAGATTTAGGAAATAGTTCTTCTAATACTGGAGGGGTGCTTTCTCAGTGGAATTCAGATAAAAAAACCTTTGAAGAAGATGTTTTTTTACCACTTCCAATTGGAATAAATGCTAAAAGAATTCTCAAGTTAGACCAAGAAACTAAGTTAATTATGTCAAATAATGATTATGTTTATTTATTATCCAAAACCAAATCAAATGAAAATAAGTAAACATTTATTGATGTTCTTCATGATTCAATTGTTTTTGGTTGGCTGTGAAACTGACTTGAGCTACCTAAAGAAATTAGAAGATCCTGAATTAGTTCAAGCTAATGTCAAAAACCTAACCGACATTATTGTTTATGATATTTTTTCTCCACCTGTAGCAAGCCGAGTTTATCTTTATCCAGCTATAGCGGCATACCAAACCATGCAATTGGCGAATCAAGAAAACTATGCTTCGTTAAGTGGACAGCTTAAAGGCTTGGCAGCTTTACCAAAACCATCTAGTGAAAAAGTAAATTATAATATAGCTTCACTTCATGCCTTTAATGAAGTAGGAAAAGCATTAATATTCTCAGAGGATAAAATGACACTTTTTCAAGAGAATTTAGATCAAGATCTAAAAGAAAGAGGAGTTCCAAGTTTAGTACTCAAGGCTTCAAGAAAATACGGCGAAGTTGTTGCCGACCATATTTTAGCTTGGGCAAAAGGCGATTTATATAATCAAACAAGAACCTATCCAAAATATACCATCCAAGAAGAAGAACATTATTGGAAACCAACCCCACCAGACTATATGGACGGAATTGAACCTCATTGGAAAAAAATTCGAACGATGGCTTTGGACTCTTCCAATCAATTTCCTCCTAAACCCCCATTAAAATTTGATTTAACCAAAGGGAGCCCATTTCAAATTCAGTTAAATGAAGTCTTTGAAATTGTAAATAACATAACCGACGAACAATTAGAGATCGCTAAATTTTGGGATTGTAATCCTTATGTAACGCATCATAGAGGTCATGCGATGTTTGCAACCAAAAAAATAACTCCAGGAGGACATTGGATCGGGATTACATCTGTAGTTACTCGAAAAGCTAAAAGCGACTTTCAGGCAACTACAAATGCCTATACTAATGTATCTATTGCTCTTTTTGATGCTTTCATAAGTTGTTGGGATGAAAAATGGAATACCCTTGTAGTTCGTCCAGAGACTTTAATCAACAAGCACTATAACGAAGAGTGGTTGCCTATTCTTCAGACTCCACCTTTTCCAGAATATACTAGCGGTCACTCTGTTATCTCTAGAGCTGCTGCAATAACACTAACAGACCTATTTGGCGATAATTTTTCCTTCGACGATACTACAGAAATAGAATACGGTTTACCCGTTAGGTCCTACGGATCGTTTATAGAAGCTTCTGAAGAAGCTGCCCTGTCCAGACTTTATGGAGGTATACATTACATGATGGCAATTGAAGAAGGAGTAGCACAAGGAGAAGAAGTTGGTCAGCATGTAGTTAAAAGAATTCAAACCTACATAGGGGACAACAAGAACCTTGCTTTAAAATAAATTATGATGCAAAAAAAACAACTTTCTTTTTGGCAAATTCTCACCATGAACTTCGGATTTTTTGGAGTTCAATTTAGTTTTGGATTGCAGCAAAGTAACATGAGCGCAATATACAAGTACCTCGGAGCAAATGAATCTGAGTTACCCATGCTTTGGCTTGCAGGCCCTGTAACAGGATTATTGGTTCAACCCATTATTGGTGCAATAAGTGATGGTACTTGGTCTCCAAAATTTGGAAGAAGAAAACCGTTTTTTTTAATTGGAGCTTTACTAGCCAGTGGAGCCCTAGTTGTAATGCCCTATTCAAGTTCTATCTGGATGGCGGCAAGTTTACTTTGGATTTTAGATGCTGCCAATAACATAGCTCTAGAGCCGTATCGAGCATTTGTTTCGGATAAACTTCCAAAAAAACAGTATTCAATAGGGTTTTTAATGCAAAGCTTCTTTACTGGGCTGGGAAGCGTTATGTCGAACTTCACTCCTGCTATTTTAGTTTTTTTTTGGAATTCTAGCTTTAAGCGACAAAATGGATAACGGAATTCCAGTTTCTACCTATTGGGCATTTGCTATTGGAGCAATAGCCTCTATAGGGACTATTTTAGTCACTGTATTAACAACATCTGAATACCCACCAACTGAAGAGGAATTGGCAGTTATAAAAGCCAACAAAGCCAAAGGGAACGCTTTTTTAAGATCGTTAAACGACATCAAAGCCTCTTTTGTAAAAATGCCTAAAACAATGAGACAGCTCATACCGGTAATGTTTTTCTCTTGGTACGCTATGTTTTGTTACTGGCAATATCTAACCTCTGCTTTATCGCTATCACTTTTTTTCACCTTAGACGAGTGTACAGAGTTTTTTAATCAAGCTCAACTCTTAACCGGTAATTTAAACGGTACCTATAACATTATTTGTGTTTTAATCGCTTTTCCATTGATTCCTATTGCAAGAAAGTTGGGCGCAAAGAACCTACATTTCTTGAGTCTTCTTTTAGGAGGGATTGGGTTAATGGTCATGCCATTTTTAAATGATACAGACATTCTATTTACCATACCACTTGGTAGTGGAATAGCTGTTTCTCAAATTTACTTATTTTCGTTTGGATTGGGAATTACCTGGGCATCTATGATGGCAATGCCTTATCAAATGTTAGCCACGTCTATCCCAAGTGATAAAATGGGTGTTTATATGGGAATATTCAACATGTTCATTGTAATTCCAATGATCATTCAGATTTTCTCTATGCAATATTTTGTTTATGATCTTCTAGG
>Ga0114995_10001457_pt1 | contig 16731 bp, 15 predicted proteins | sample ArcticOcean_MG_C_11_FD_87038 | JGI IMG/M metagenome (GOLD analysis project Ga0114995, IMG submission 87038) | Marine microbial communities from western Arctic Ocean - ArcticOcean_MG_CB2_154 | ecosystem: Environmental > Aquatic > Marine > Oceanic | place: Arctic Ocean: Canada Basin | collected... | reverse complement strand
GATGTTGAAGCGCGCTGCGGATTAATTCAGGGGTCGTTGAACCTTGAGGATCTAGCCGACTGCGACCTGATTATTGAAGCCGTGTTCGAAAACATGGCTGTAAAGAAAGGTATCTTTGGGCGTCTCGATGTCATTGCCAAGCAGGGGGCTATTCTTGCCTCCAATACCTCGGCGCTTGATCTCAATGAAATTGCGGCCGCGACCACTCGCCCTGAGTGGGTAATTGGGTTGCACTTTTTCTCGCCGGCCAATGTGATGAAATTGTTAGAGGTTGTGCGTGGCGATAAGACCGCCGACCCAGTGATCAAAACATGTATGGCTTTTGCTAAGAAAATCAAGAAAGTCGCCATTTTAGTCGGTGTTTGTCCAGGCTTTGTGGGTAACCGTATTTTGTTTATGCGTCAGACGCAGGCCAGTCTGTTAGCTCTAGAAGGCAGTCCAGTGCATCAGGTAGATAAGGTGCTGTATGATTTTGGGTTCCCTATGGGTGCCTTTCAGATGGCTGATTTAGCCGGTTTGGATCTGGGTTGGGATAAGGATCTCTCAGACCCCACTAAAGTAAAAGATCGCCTCTGCGGATTAGGGCGATTGGGGCAGAAAGCAGGGGCTGGATTTTATGACTATGACGACAGGCGCAGACCTACACCCGCATCAATCGTCAGTGATCTGATGACTGAATGTGCGCAGGCTCAAGGTATTGCGCAGCGTAGTATTTCCGACGAAGAAATTCTCGATCGCTGCGTACTTCCCATGATCAATGAAGGCGCTAAAATCTTGGCAGAGGGGATAGCTTTGCGAGCCAGTGATATAGATGTCTGTTACGTCTACGGCTATGGCTGGCCGCTCTATCGTGGTGGCCCTATGCACTATGCCAACAGTTTGGGACTGGATGTGGTGTTGGCAAAACTGCGCCACTATCATAAGGTCACCGGCGACGATTTCTGGGAACCCAGTCAGATGCTGGTGTCATTAGCGGAGCAGGGCAAGCACTTCTAGCCAATCAATCCACATAGTCGTGTAACAGAAAAAGAGACGCGAAAATGAAAACACGTATTACTGAGTTGTTTGGTATTGAACATCCGATTATTCAGGGTGGCATGCACTATGTTGGCTATGCTGAACTCGCAGCAGCGGTATCCAATGCGGGTGGTCTGGGCATTATTACAGGTCTCACACAAGGGACACCAGAAAAGTTGGCTGCAGAGATCGCCCGCTGTAAAACCATGACGGACAAGCCTTTTGGCGTAAATATTACATTCCTGCCATCCATGACACCGCCAGATTATCCAGGCTTGATTCAAGCTGTGATTGACGGCGGCGTTAAAATTGTTGAAACAGCGGGGAATAATCCTGCGCCCTATATGCCTGCGCTAAAAGCAGCGGGTATTAAAGTGATTCACAAATGTACTGCAGTGCGTCATGCACTCAAGGCCCAGTCTGTGGGCTGCGATGCGGTATCTGTCGATGGTTTTGAATGCGGCGGTCATCCTGGTGAAGACGATATCCCTAACTTTATTCTATTGCCTCGAGCTGCGGATGAGCTGGAAATTCCTTTTGTGTCTTCCGGAGGTATGGCGGATGCGCGCAGTCTGGTAGCCTCCCTGGCTATGGGTGCCGAAGGTATGAATATGGGTACGCGTTTTATTGCTACGCAAGAAGCGCCAGTCCATCAGAATGTTAAAGAGGCTATTTTGGCCGCCTCTGAGTTGGATACCCGTTTGGTTATGCGCCCGTTGCGGAACACTGAGCGGGTGTTAAACAATCCGGCGGTGACAAGGCTGCTGGAAAAGGAAAAAGCATTGGGTGCTGACATTACAATTCAAGATATTCTTCCCGAGGTTGCCGGCGTATACCCCAAAATTATGAAAGAGGGTGATATGGACGCGGGAGCCTGGTCCTGCGGGATGGTGGCAGGCCTTATTCATGACGTGCCGACGTGTAAGGACCTGATTGACAGAATTATGTCAGAAGCGGATGCTCTGATTAAGCAGCGGTTGGCCAGTCTTTAATAGACCTCACCACCTTTTAACAAGAGCATCTGACTATGTCTGACCTAGACCAACTGAACGAATCACTATTGGCGACCTATTTAGAGGCCAATGTTGAGGGTTTTAAAGGACCGCTAACTACCAGTAAGTTTACCGGCGGCCAATCCAATCCAACGTTTAAAGTTGAGGCCGCCTCCGGACCCTATGTTTTGCGGCGCCAGCCGCCGGGCACATTACTTAAGTCGGCTCATGCGGTTGATCGAGAATACCTTGTGCTTGCAGCCTTAGCCGATACCGATGTGCCCGTAGGCAAGGTGTATCACCTCTGTAAAGATCCCGAGATTATTGGCTCTATGTTTTATCTCATGGAGTACTGTGACGGTAATGTGCACTGGTCTGCAGCGCTTGAATCTGTTGACAGTAACGCGCAGCGTGGGAAGATGTATGATGAGATGAACCGTGTTATGGCTGCGATCCATTCAGTCGATCTAGATAAGATCGGACTGACAGATTATGGCCGACCGGGCAATTACTTTCAGCGTCAGTTTGATCGTTGGTCATCGCAATACCATGCGTCAGAATTAGTCCCAATTGCTGAAATGAATGCGCTGATTAAATGGCTCAGTGAAAATATACCGGATGATGATGGCAAGGTGTCGCTGGTTCACGGTGATTATCGGTTAGATAATTTAATGTTTTCGAAAGACAACCAACGCGTTATTGCCGTGCTCGATTGGGAACTCTCGACATTGGGGCATCCCTATGCCGATCTCGCTTATCAATGCATGGGCATGCGGCTCCCCGCGGCTGATAAGCAGGGTAGATCCTCAGGTTTGCTAGGTATGGATCCAAAAGCTCTGGGTATTCCATCAGAGCAGGACTATGTAGCTAGATACTGCGAACGCAGAGGCATTGACGAAATAGGGAATTGGTCGTTTTATCTAGCCTTTAGTTTTTTCCGTCTAGCGGCGATTTGTCAGGGCGTGGCCAAGCGGGCTGTCGACGGCAACGCGTCGAGTGAAGCCGCCGGTGGCGTAGGCGCGATGGTACAACCACTGGCAAGCATGGCGTTAACGACTATTAGACAGCAATGATGGATAAACAGTGTGGCCATCAGTTAGCTTGGCGCAGCATTAATAGCGTCGACTATTTTCTCTAAAGGTCGTCTCAGCGCTAGATTGCCGTACCAGCTTTGCCTGCAAAATAGTAGGCTATATCTAGCCAAAGGCCCTGGCGTCAACGGCAGCCTGAATGGCGTTTTCGTCTAGTCCTAATTCCTGTAGAACCTCTTTATTATGCAGGCCGACAGGAGATCCAATCGAATCATATCGCGGTACTGATTTTGACATCTTTATCGGGTTACCAATCTGCTGCTGCGTACCTTGATCATAGTTTTTTACATCCACCAGCAACTCCCGACTGGTGATTTGCTCGCTCGCGCAGGCCTCAGAAAAGGTTAAGACCGGTTCAACGCAGGCCTCTGTTTTTTCAAAAATTCTGACCCATTCAGTGAGAGTTTTTTGCACAATAATTTCATCGAGCTTTTGCTTTAACAGCTTTTGAGTTTCTGGGCTTTCGACGTTACCTAATTCCAGTAATGAGTTATCACCTAAGGCGGCACAGAGTGCTTGAAAAAATTGTGGCTCAAGACTGCCGATAGAGAGGTAGCGATTATCGGCGGTTAGGTAATAATCGTAAAAACTGCCGCCGCCGAGATGAGTTGAGCCTGGTGTGGGTTCAACGCCGGCGGCCAAATAACTGGAGCCAAAGAGGCTGTTCATGCTGAACATGGCATCGGTCATGCTGATATCCACATACTGGCCTTCACCGCTAATATGCCGTTGATTGACTGCAGCCAAAATCCCTATAACGGCATGGAGTGAACCGCCGGCAAGGTCGGCGATGGGTGCACCCATAATCGGTGTGCGCTCTCCCAGGCGACCCGAATAGCCATTGAGGCCTGAAAGTGAAAGATAGTTGTTGTCATGGCCAGCACGATTGCGGTTTGGCCCAGTCTGGCCGTATCCGGTAATGGAGCAGTAAATCAGATTTGGATTTATCTGACAGAGTTGTTCGTAGCCTAGACCTAAGCGATCCATAACTCCCGGCCGAAACTGCTCAATAATAATGTCATATTGCCCTACTAATAGCTTGGCAATGGCAAGCGCTTCAGGTTTTTTGAGGTCCAGACCGACGGAGCGTTTGTTACGATTTAACGTACCATGAGCAGTGGAGGTGCCGTCGGTATGCGGCCCCATAGCGCGAACAATATCTGGCCGATTGAGCGATTCAACGCGCAAGACTTCAGCGCCCATGTCGGCCAGCATCATAGTGGCAAAAGGGCCGGGGACGAGGGTAGAGAAATCTAAGATTTTTAAATTTTCTAGAGCGCGCATAATCAGGATATTTATAGAGTTAGGGTCTGGTGCGTCCTAAGTATAGGATCTTGGCGGTATTTGCGATATACATAATCATTAAAAATCCTTATTATTCGATCTTCTCTGGTTACTTGGAATCACCTGATGGCAGACGTAAAAGCAACCAATGTTCACTGGCATGACGGTGAGGTTACGCTGGAGGAGCGCAACCATCTATTGGGCCAAAAAGGTGCGACCCTCTGGTTTACTGGATTATCGGGGAGTGGCAAGAGCACCATCGCAGTGGCGTTGGAAAAGGCGCTGTACCAACGAGGCAAACTGACTTACCGACTTGACGGTGACAATGTTCGTCTGGGCATTAATAAAAACCTCGGGTTTTCAGCGGAGGACCGCACTGAGAACATTCGTCGAATTGGTGAGATTGCCAAATTATTTGTGGACTCTGGTGTCATTGCGTTGTCGAGTTTTATCAGCCCCTATCATGCAGATCGGGATCAGGTTCGGCAGCTCCATCGCGATAGTAAGTTTGTTTTTATTGAAATATTTGTCGACTGTAGCCTTGCTGAAGCGGAGTCTCGAGACCCCAAGGGCCTGTATAAAAAAGCTCGCGCCGGAGAAATTAAAAACTTCACCGGCATCGACGACCCCTACGAAGAGCCAAGGCTGCCAGAAATTCATCTGCGTACAGACCAAATGAGTCTGCAGCAGGAAGTACAAATCATTGTCGACTACCTCCTACATCAGGGTATTATTGCGGCCTAGCTGGCGGTGAGTGCACAGTTCTAACGTCGCCCTTGTAACCGCAGCAGCAATTGGCTCGACCTTTTATAGCTTCGTCTCAGGCATTTACAGTTGATTTTGGAACAGCACGTGTGGTGTCGTAACAGGGTGTTTTACTTGGCAAACTAATAGGTGTTTCTACTAGTCTGGCTGCTACGCTAGATCTTGGTCTGAAATTAATTGTTTGCCTCAGAGACTGTATATTTTTGCCATCTCAACATAGAGCAACCTAGTTTGCGAGCTACTGTATTTCAGTCCTCCGATCGCAAAAGGGTAGGTCAATGGTTCGATTTTGATTACAATGCCCCGATGACTGGCGCGACCGTTGTCTGACAGCGGATGTTTAACCCTTCCCACATGATAGGGCTGGTTTTTGGGGAGGGTATGTCAAGTGCTCGGTCTTCGCCAAGACCACGATGACGATTTACTAAATGACCGTAACCTATGACTCAGGAGAACCCTCTTTGATCAAGCCACATGGCTCAGCTTTGCTGAACCCCCTTTTTGTTGCCGACGACCAAGAGCGTCAGCAGCTGCTGCTTGAGGCGGAGACATTGCCGTCACTGTTGTTAAACTCGGCGGCAGCGGCCAATGCTGTCATGCTTGGTGCGGGCTATTTCAATCCGTTAACGGGCTATATGAATCTTGCCGATGCCCTCAATGTTGCGGCAAACCTGCACACCACCGAAGGACTGTTTTGGCCTGTGCCAATTGTTAATCTGGTGGTAGACCCCTCTGGCATCAAGGGTGCCAACCGCATCGCTCTGCGTGACCCCAACACGGAAGGCCATCCGGTGATGGCCGTTATGGATGTCGATACCATTGAAGCAGTTAGCGATGAGCAGATTGAGATGATGGCTCAAGAGATCTTTGGCACCCTTGATCCAGAGCACCCGGGTGTGGGGACCTTTACCCAGCTGGGTCGCAATCTGGTGTCGGGAAATATTCGCGTACTAAGTCTGAGTTACTTTCAAGCGGACTTTCCCGATACGTTTCGCACGGCGGCTGAAATACGCAACGATATTGCTCAGCGCGGCTGGCAAAAAGTGGTGGCATTTCAAACACGCAATCCTATGCATCGGGCTCACGAAGAGCTTTGTCACATGGCGATGAAACGTCTGGAGGCCGACGGCAACGTTGTGCACATGCTGTTGGGAAAACTGAAGCAGGGTGACATTCCCGCCTCGGTTCGCGATGACTGTATCCGTAAAATGGTCGAACTGTACTTCCCTGAAAACACGGTCATGGTCACTGGCTATGGCTTTGATATGCTCTATGCGGGGCCTCGTGAAGCGGTATTACATGCCGTATTCCGTCAAAATATGGGTTGCAGTCATCTGATTGTTGGTCGCGATCATGCTGGTGTCGGCGACTACTATGGCGCCTTTGATGCGCAGACTATTTTTGCTGAGAAGGTGCCAGCAGGTGCATTGGATATCGCTATCTTTAATGCAGACCATACTGCCTTTTCGACCAAATTAAATCGGGTAGTAATGATGAACGAGGTAGAAGATCACTCTAAAGAGGACTTTATCTTGCTGTCGGGCACCAAGGTTCGTCAGATGTTGGGTGATGGAATTGCGCCGCCACCTGAGTTCGCTCGACCTGAGGTGGCCAAGATATTGATGGACTACTACCAGCAGGAAAGCGCTTAACAGCCAATGGCAAATTATGATCTTTTTAATGGCGACGCCGACGGCATCTGTGCGTTGCTCCAGTTGCGTCTCGCGGAGCCGCGAGATGCCCAGCTGATAACCGGCGTTAAGCGTGACATTGATCTGCTCAGGCAGGTAGACGCTGTGGCGGGGGATCGCATCACTGTTCTCGATGTCTCGCTGGACACGAATCGTGAAGATCTGCACCGAGTGTTGGCGGTCGGCGCTGAGGTGTTCTATGTCGATCATCATTTTGCCGGGGCGGTGCCATCCTCGTCGGGGCTTAAATCACTGCTCAATGAGGCGCCCGATGTTTGTACCAGCTTACTGATCAATCATTATTTGCGCGGCGCTTATAGTCATTGGGCACTGGTGGGCACCTTTGGTGACAATCTTACAAAGACCGCACGGGGACTGGCTAAAAATTTGGCACTCTCCGCTGACCAGCTCGCATTACTTGAGTCTCTGGGTCGGTATATGAACTATAATGGTTATGGCGCTGATGTCAGTGAGTTACATTTTCATCCGGCTGCGCTTTACAGGGCAGCTATCGTCTATGATAGCCCGCTGCACTTTATTGCCGATGCGCCTGAGACGTTTAAACAGTTGGAAGCGGGCTATCATGAAGATCTTAGCGCGGCCCGAGCCACCGAGCCGCTGCATAGCACTGACAAAATTGCGCTGTTCCTATTGCCCAACACACCCTGGGCGCGGCGTGTCAGCGGCGTGTACAGCAATGATTTGACCAATCAAAACCCGCATCGTGCCCATGCCGTGTTGACCGAAAAATCCGGCGGCCACTATCTGGTCAGTGTGCGAGCGCCATTAAATAACAAGCAGGGTGCCGCGGCCCTTTGCCGACAGTTTGCCACGGGCGGCGGCCGTGAGGCGGCAGCCGGGGTCAACGATCTACCCGCCGGACGGTTAGACGACTTTATTCACGCATTTAAAAAGGCTTATCCATGAAAACCACCTATACAGGCCGTCCCTTTATTATTTTAGGACTCCAGCAGATTGCCGTTGGTGGTAGTGACAAGCAGGCGCTGCGACGTTTCTGGGTCGATCTGATGGGCCTATCCTACCGAGATACCTTTATTAGTGAGCGTGAAAATGTAGACGAAGATATCTGCGAGATGGGTGTTGGCGACTTTGTCGTAGAAGTGGATCTGATGCAGCCGTTGGACATCGAAAAGAAGCCCCGCGTTGATCTGCCTGCGCTAAACCATGTGGGTCTGTGGGTCGACAATCTCGCCGCCGCTGTAGACTGGTTAACAGAGCAGGGCCTGCGGTTTACTCCGGGGGGCATTCGTAAAGGTGCGGCTGGTTATGACGTCTGTTTTGTCCATCCGAAGGGCAATGAAGCCTTTCCTCTAAGCTCTGAGGGTGTGCTGGTGGAACTAGTGCAGGCACCTGAATCGGTCATTAATGCCTACAAAGTCCTAGCTGAAGCCTGATAAACCACTGATTTTACTCTTTAAGTGTGCAATTGAGGTGCGTTTCCTGTAGGCTGCGCGCCTTAGTTGGACCATCTCTAATACCCCCTTCAAATCTGCCGATTCAGGTCCTCAGTCGGCAAACTACAAAAAGACGAATTTATGAGCTTTACTACGCTTGGTTTATCAGCACCTATTCTAAAAGCTGTGGCCTCACAGGGCTATGAAACACCCTCGCCGATTCAAGAAAAAGCTATCCCCGCCATTTTGGCTGGTAACGATGTTATGGCCGCTGCGCAAACCGGTACCGGCAAAACTGCAGGCTTCACACTACCGATTTTGGAGATACTATCCAAAGGGAAGCGTGCCGGGCCGAATCAGGCTCGCACCCTCATTTTGACCCCCACCAGAGAATTGGCTGCGCAGGTCGGTGAGAGTGTGGCGCTCTATGGCAAACATCTTAATATGACCTCGACAGTAGTTTTTGGTGGGGTAAAGATCAACCCGCAAATGCAAAAATTACGTCGTGGTGTTGACGTTCTGGTGGCAACGCCGGGTCGTTTGATGGATCTTCACAGCCAAAATGCGGTGAGGTTTGATAATTTAGAAGTGCTGGTGTTGGACGAGGCTGATCGTATGCTCGATATGGGCTTTATCCATGACATAAAACGCATTATTGATTTACTCCCAAGACGTCGTCAGAACCTGATGTTCTCGGCAACCTTCTCTGAGGATATTCGTAAACTGGCCAAAGGCCTAGTACGCAACCCAGTAGAAATTTCGGTGAGTCCGCGCAACGCCGCAGCACCATCGGTCGAACAATGGGTCTACACCGTGGACAAGAAAGATAAGGCTGGTCTGTTAACTAAGCTCATCCATGACGGTAAATGGTCTCAGGCTCTGGTCTTTTCCAAGACCAAGCATGGCGCGAACAAATTAACTAAGTATCTGGAATCTCAGGGTATTGTCGCCGCCGCGATTCATGGTAATAAGAGTCAGGGCGCACGAACCAGAGCGCTGGCTGATTTTAAAGCGGGTGAGATACGTATCTTGGTAGCGACAGACATTGCCGCTCGTGGGTTAGATATCGAGCAGTTACCGCAGGTCGTTAACTTTGATCTGCCGAATGTGCCGGAAGATTACGTCCATCGTATTGGCCGCACCGGTCGTGCCGGATCGACGGGGACTGCCATTTCATTAGTCTGTGCCGACGAAGTCGAGCTGCTCAGCGATATTGAGCGGCTCACGCAAAAATTGCTACCGCGCAAAGAGATGGAAGGTTTTGAACCCGTTCAGACAGTAAAAGAAACCACTCTCAATCGCCCAGTGCGGGTTAGTAAGCCGCGTAAAGCGCTGAACAGCGAAACAAATGTCCAGAACAATACTCGTCATAATAACAATTCAAGCAATGCTAAAAAGCGCTCGGCTTTTGGTCATGGCCCCAAGGCGGGCAATAAGCAAAAGTCAGGTGGACGCTCGGCTACGGACAAGCCTGGTGGAAACTCTGCGCGTCGTTCAGACAGTGCGACAGCTGGAGCGGGTTCCCGCGATGAGGGCCGTCCAGCCCGTCGTTCAGACAGTAATGGCAACAACCCCTACGGCGGTAATGGCGGTAATAGGCCGGCTAGTGCAGGTCGTGGGGCCGGCAATACGGGTAATTCCAATCGCGGTTCGAGGCCGCGCTAAGGTCTGTCGCTACGGTATTTTGGGGTTTGTAAGTTCAGTATAATTAGCTAAGAGAATGCGTATTAATGTTTGAGTTCCAATTAAGTAAAGTTACCAGTTTAAAGAATGATTTACTGTCTGGGTTAACCGTTGCCTTGGCCCTGGTGCCTGAAGCGGTTGCCTTTGCCTTTGTTGCCGGTGTAGCACCTTTAGTGGGTCTATATGCTGCCTTTATGGTGGGCTTGATCACAGCCTGTATCGGTGGTCGTCCTGGCATGATTAGTGGTGCTACGGGCGCGCTGGCTGTCGTGATGGTTAGCCTAGTCGCGCAGCATGGCGTCGAGTACTTGTTTATTACAGTAGTGTTGATGGGCGTATTGCAGATACTGGCGGGCATATTAAAGTTGGGTAAGTTCATTCGTATCGTCCCCTATCCGGTGATGCTGGGTTTTGTTAATGGTCTGGCGATCGTAATTTTTTTGGCGCAGTTGGGTCAGTTTGGCGAAGCCGGACAACCGGGTTGGCTAGCGGGCACCTTTATGCAGGGCTCCATTATTGATGTGGCTTGGCTACATGGTGAGCAACTTTATATGTTGCTTGGTCTGGTACTGGGCACCATGGTCATTATTCAATTTTTACCGCGCCTAACGACCATTGTTCCCTCGTCGCTGGTGGCTATTTTGGTCGTGACAGCACTGGTTTATGGGCTCGATCTCGATACACGTACAGTGGGCGATATCGCCTCGATCAAAGGTGGATTGCCGAGTTTTCATCTGCCCGATGTGCCGTTTAATCTAGAGACTTTTTGGATTATTTTGCCCTACGCTATTATTTTGGCAGCGATTGGTTTGATTGAATCATTGTTGACTATGCGTCTGATTGATGAGATTACTGAATCTCGCGGTCGAGGCAACAAGGAATGCATCGGTCAGGGTGTCGCTAATACAGTGACTGGCCTGTTTGGCGGTATGGGTGGCTGTGCCATGATTGGTCAAAGTATGATCAATGTTAACTCGGGTGGTCGTGGTCGTGCCTCTGGCATTAGCGCGGCGCTATTTTTATTGCTCTTTATATTAGTAGGCTCGCAGTTCATTGAGCAGATTCCATTGGCCGCTCTGATTGGCGTCATGTTTATTGTCGTTATAGGCACCTTCGAGTGGTCGAGTTTCCGTATTCTTGGCAAGGTACCTCGCAGTGATGCTCTGATATTAGTCGTCGTGTCGGGTGTTACTGTGGCGACTGATCTAGCCGTAGCCGTGGTGGTAGGTGTGATTATTTCGGCGCTGGTATTTGCGTGGCAACATGCTAAGTACATTCGCATTGAAGCTCGGGAAGATCATAATGGCTCGACTGTCTATGCGGTCACAGGGCCGTTATTTTTTGGTTCAGCGACCTCATTTACTGAGCGTTTTGATCCGAAGCAGGACAACGATGATGTCATCATTGACTTTGCCCGTTCACGAGTCGCAGATCACTCGGGCCTTGAAGCTATCGATGCCCTGGCAGAGCGCTATGAAAATGCAGGTAAAACATTGCACCTTGTGCATCTCAGTGACGAATGTCGCAAGCTGTTAAAGAAGGCGGGAAATCTCGTTGAAGTTAATGTGATCGAAGATCCGAAGTACTTTGTTGCGGAAGACAGTCTAGCCTAATGGCTTATGATCTTAAATTAGCGCTCTTTAAGCCGTTAATTAAACTCGCCATGGAGCGCTCGGGTCACGGGGCCGCACTAGGGTTTGACCTCAGAGTAGTTGAGCGAGGAGAGGTGTCTATGACCTTTCCTTACAACGAAGCGGTGATCGGCAATCCTGTCACGGGTGTTGTGCACGGTGGCGTTATTGTCAGTCTGCTGGATACCTGCTGTGGCTGCGCGGCGATCACTTCAATGCTGCGCCCTACGGTGACACCCACTATGGATCTGCGGCTTGACTATATGCATCCGGCGGAGCCAGGTCAGCCTATCTACCTGTCGGCCAAGGTTTACCGCAATACCAGCAATGTCATATTTTGTAGGGGTTCCGCCTGGCAGGACGATAAAGAAAACCCTATTGCTCACTGCGTAGCAACCTTTATGAAAATAGATAGTGAGGGCTTTTCGTTTGCCAATATCGTGCGCCGCCGATTTAAGCGACTAACTGGTGGTGCTAAAGCTCAGGAGTCGGATCAATGAGCGATGCCAATAGGGCGACATTAGAGGCTGTAAATGCAGTGATAGAAAGCGCTCGTAAGGACGCTAGTCCGCAGCAAATTCTTGATTTTATTCCCTACAGCAGTTTTATTGGTGCTCAGGCGAAAATGGATGGTGATCAGGTGCTCTATTGGCTTGAAAAACGTGCCTCAAATATAGGTAACCCCTCTCTGCCGGCTATTCATGGTGGCGTAATTGGCGGCTTTCTTGAGCTCTCCGCCGCCATCGAAATACTTTACACTTTGGACGTTGGAACCGTGCCAAAAGTGGTCGATTTCTCTCTGGACTATCTGCGTCCGGGCCGTTACAAAACGATCTATGCGAGCTGTACCGTCTTGCGTCAGGGTAAGAAATTAGTCAATGTCACGGCGTCCGCCTGGCAGGACAGTCCAGATAAGCTTATTGCCACCGCAAGATGTCATTTTCTGGTCTCATAAACTCGCGCGAAAGGTTGAAATTCAGTTCCCTGCCCCCATCTTAGCCTTCAGCATAAGTAATGCATGACAATCACAAGTCGGGAGACACAGCAGACATGACAGCCAAGACCAAAGCAAAGGGAAAAGCCGAGACTCTCGGATTTCAAACAGAAGCCAAACAACTACTTCACCTGATGATCCACTCTTTGTATTCCAACAAAGAGATATTTTTACGTGAGTTGATCTCCAATGCCTCAGATGCCACCGACAAACTCCGAGTCGAAGCATTAGAAAATACTTCACTGTATGAGGACGATGGTGAGCTGCGTATTCGCATTGCAGTTGATGAAGAGGCTAAAACCATTGTTATTTCCGATAACGGTATTGGCATGTCTCGTGATGAAGTCATTGCCAATCTGGGTACCATAGCCAAGTCTGGTACCGCCGACTTCTTAAAGAACCTAACAGGTGATCAAAAGCAGGATTCGCAGCTTATTGGTCAATTTGGTGTGGGTTTTTATTCCGCATTTATTGTTGCCGATAGAGTGGTCGTTGAGACGCGTCGTGCTGGTGCCAAGCCGGGTGATGCAGTGCGTTGGAGTTGCGAAGGCGAAGCCGATTACCAGATTGAAAAGATCAAACGTAGCGAGCGCGGCACGACTATTACATTGCATATAAAAAGCGACGAACAAGAGTTTGCCAATGACTGGCGACTGCGTAGTATAGTTAAAAAGTACTCAGATCATATTGCTATACCCGTGCAGATGCTCAAGCAAGCGCCGATGGCAATGCCGGACGCTGAAGAGGAAAAAGAAGATAAATCTGATGCGGCCCCAGAGTGGGACGCCGTCAATGATGCCAAGGCATTGTGGACACGCTCCAGAACTGAGGTCAGCGACGAAGAATATACAGAATTTTATCGCCATGTCTCTCGTGACTTTGCAGAGCCTTTGGCCTGGAGCCACAATCGAGTAGAGGGTAAGCAGGAATACACTAGCCTACTATACATTCCCAGCATGGCACCCATGGATCTTTACCAGCGGGAAGCCTCTCGCGGTATCAAACTGTATATTAAGCGTACCTTTATTATGGATGACGCGGAACAGTTTATGCCTATGTACCTGCGCTTTATCAAAGGGGTGCTAGACAGCACAGATTTACCGCTTAACGTGTCTCGCGAGATTTTACAAAAGACCCCAATCGTCGATAGCATTCGTGCAGCTCTGACCAAACGTATCTTGGATATGCTCGCTAAGCTAGCCACTAAGGAGCCTGAAAAGTATGCGGTATTCTGGGCTCAATTTGGCGCTGTATTAAAAGAGGGGCCCAGCGAAGATGCGAGTAATCAAGAGAAAATCGCTAAGTTATTGCGTTTTGCCAGCTCAACCAGTGAGGGAGCCGAACCAACAGTTAGTCTGAGTGACTATATCGAGCGAATGAAAGAAGGTCAGGAGAAAATTTATTATGTCACCGGCGACAGTCATTCGGTGATTGCCAACAGTCCCTATCTTGAAGTGTTTCGCAAGCATGGTGTCGAAGTGCTGCTGATGTCGGATAGAATAGATGAATGGATGATGGGCTATCTCAATGAATTTGATGGCAAATCATTCCAAGACGTTGCGCGCGGTGAGCTGGACCTGAGTAAGATCACAGGTGAAGAGCCTAAGTCTGATGCCGAGACAGAGGATACCGCCGAAGATAAGGCTCACGCAGAGCTGTTGGTGCGCATTCAGTCGTTGTTGCCGGATAAGGTTGAGGCGGTGCGAAGCACCAAGCGCCTGACCGACTCGCCAGCCTGTCTGGTGGTGGGTGACAATGATATGGGCGAGCAGATGCGTAAGATTATGGCTGCTGCAGGGCAAGCTGTACCTGAATCTAAACCCATTCTTGAGATTAATATGGCACACCCATTGGTCGCCAAGCTTGAATCTGAAGAGGACGCAGAGAGTGCGGGGCGACTTGCGCGAGTCCTTTTTGATCAGGCCGCGCTCTCCGCGGGACGCCCTTTAGAGAATCCGGCCGAGTTTGTGCAGGAGTTAAATCGCCTGATGTTTGGCTAATAACAGGGCTATTACCTAGTAAAGCGCGCTATATAGGCGTTTTATTAGGTTTGAACTGGCAGTTTGCGCACCTAAACCTATAATGCGTGATCAACTCTTTGTCTCTTTAGGGTCAGTTTTGGAAAATAAAAAAAAGCATAAAGTAGCAGTATTAGGTGGCGGTAGTTTTGGCACCGTTGTTGCGAATATGATGGCAGCTAATAACCATGATGTGACTCTGTGGATGCGCAGTAAAGCGGGTGCCCAGATTATTGCCGACTGTGGCGAGAATACTCGCTATTTGCCCGGCTACAGGCTACATGCTGATCTGGCGATCAGTACTGATCTCAAGCAGGCAGTTAGTGGCTGCGACACAGTCTTTTTTGCCGTCCCTAGCAGCGCTTTTCGCAAGGTTGCTAATGAGCTGAGTCCCTGGCTACCTGAGGGCACTATGGTTATCAGTACGGCAAAAGGTATTGAAGCGGACACCTTTATGTTGCCCAGTCAGGTACTTGAGCAGGAGATTAGTCATTGCCTAGTGGGAGTTATTAGTGGCCCCAATCTGGCCAAAGAAATCTCCCAATTTGCGATTACTGCCACGGTCGTTGCCTGTGAAAACGAACAGGTCTGTGAGCGTGCGCAGCAGCTACTGGCTTCTGATTATTTCCGTGTTTACGCCAATCATGACCGTTATGGTGTCGAGTTGGCGGGGGCGCTGAAAAATATCTATGCCATCGTTGCGGGTATTGCTGACGCCATGAATGTAGGGCAGAACACCAAAAGCGTCGTTCTGACACGTAGTCTTGCCGAGATGAGTCGATTTGCCAGCCAGCTGGGAGCGAACCCGCTAACCTTTTTAGGATTAAGCGGGGTCGGTGATCTCTATGTAACCTGTACCTCACCGTTGAGTCGCAATTTTCGGGTCGGCATGGCTATTGGTAACGGAAAGACCCTCGATCAAGCCGTTCAGCATGTGGGACAGGTGGCAGAGGGCGTAAATACGACTAAACTGGTTAAAGAGAAGGCTGATGCATTAGGTATCTACATGCCTCTGGCCTCGGCGCTCTACGCAACATTATTTGAACAGCGGCCGATAAAGGAGTCGCTGAGGAGTATGATGCTTGCTGAGCAAAGTTCTGATGTTGATTTTATGGTGACACGAAATGACTGAGAGTAAAAAACATTTAACTAACTCCGTTACTTGGATTCGTCTGGGTTTTATGCTGCTGTTCTTGCTTCTTTTGATGGCCGGTCGTCTGGTCATCAGTATGGTAGTCTTGGTGCAGTTTGCGTTGGTGCTGGTAACGGGAAGAGACAATGAAAATCTGCGTAATCTCGGCCAGGGGCTGGGCAAATGGATCTATCAGGCGGTCATGTTTCTCACGTTTAACAGCGAAGAAAAGCCGTTTCCCTTTGATGAATGGCCGGTTTTTGATCCCTCAGAAGGTTACTCGGTGAAATCTGCTGACGATATTGAAGAGGGTGAATTTGTCGATGCCCAAGAGTCTGATGATGTGCACTCGGTTACGGCCAGCGAAGACATTGAACAGGCGCCAGAAGACCCGCAGAATAAAGATAGCTAGCTCAGGTTAATTGACCGAGGGTCCAGCATGGAGCTGCATCTATTACGTCAAGGGATCGCTATTGAAGGATTCCCAGATCGAAGTCGTTTGCTCTCTGCGTTTGGTCGAGAGCAGGTTTCTGGCGTTGCTCTCGCACACCGATTTGCCTGCTTGGGGTTAGAAAAAGTGGTCAGCAGCACCTATATAAGGGCTGCGCAGACCGCTCAGAGATTTGTCACAGCGGCAGATCTTACGCAGAGGATTGACTGGTTAGATGACCTGACGCCCCAGGGCGATCTGTGCGTCATAGAAGAATTCTTGCAAAACACAGCGGCCGAGACGATATTAATGGTTAGCCATTTACCACTCGTCGAGATACTGATCGATTCGTTAATTGGTGAGTCGGAGGCTTGCATGGGAACAGGAAACCCAACATCAGTTTCAATGCCGTGTGCCGGCCGAGGAACTGCTCAACTGAACTGGATACAGCATGCCGATGGAATTTATTAGAGAACGTAATTTTGATAGCAAAGGAATCAATCTGACGGCCAAAGAATGGGGCCGGTCGGGCTATCTTCCCGTTATTGCGTTGCATGGTTGGCTGGATAATGCCGCGAGTTTTGATCG
>Ga0114995_10001455_pt1 | contig 16735 bp, 15 predicted proteins | sample ArcticOcean_MG_C_11_FD_87038 | JGI IMG/M metagenome (GOLD analysis project Ga0114995, IMG submission 87038) | Marine microbial communities from western Arctic Ocean - ArcticOcean_MG_CB2_154 | ecosystem: Environmental > Aquatic > Marine > Oceanic | place: Arctic Ocean: Canada Basin | collected... | reverse complement strand
TTGCCACAGGGCCTAGCTTTCCCTAAATAGCGGCCTACTAGTAGTGTCCCGTTCGTCTATCGGTTAGGACGTCAGGTTTTCAACCTGAAAAGACGAGTTCGATTCTCGTACGGGATGCCAAATTACAGAGCCTATCTGTTTAGTATTGATGGCTTTGGTATCTAGAGCGTTTCTGCATCACTCTTTACCTTGAAGGTGTCTGACGCTAGGCGTACTCGTTAGCGTCTGCTAACCTTAAAAAGTAACAGTATAATTTTAAATATTTTAAAGCTTTTTTTATATATCCTACAATCGTATTAATATCAGAGTGAGCCAGCAGACGGCCCAGACGAAATAGGTTATTTCTCATACTGTAGCTTAGACAAAAGTGCCGCTGAACTACGTTTGATTAAACAAATTCAGCAGCAAAATAATAATTGGTTAAATTAACATAAACAGCACCATAAACGCAAATTGGATTAACTGATCAAAAGGATTAGCCGTGCTCGGACCAGCCACTTCAGGGCTCGCAATAACGGCTTCAATAGCAATCTTAGTAGGCTCAATAAGCTCTTCAGGCATTCCCCCTGCAAAGGCAGAGGCTGCGAACAAACTTACTACGGTAGCAGTTATAAAACACTTCATTTAGGTCTCCAAATTGGCCGCTCAAAATCTCTCTGACGACGAGCGACCTTTATCAGCCGCCAGAGAGAAGGGTTGGGACCAGCCCACTTTTAGAGGGCTAGTAGTTAAACGACAGTTTTCATCTGCCGTCGCAACTACAAATGCATAGATAGTTTGCAGTAATGATGATCAAAACTTGCAGTTTCAAAGAAACAATGTGCAGGATTTATGATTGGGGTTGCACCAAAACACTAATTTTAAAGGTTCGGGATACTTAAAATTTTTGTTGCCGTTGTGGTAGTTACCACAAGCTAGTTTTAGAACATCTTAGTGTAGTGATAAATAGGCTTTGGCATCAAAAACTAACTACATATATTGAGGGCTGCGAATGATGGGTCCGACCCACAATGGTTTCGGTGTAGTCATCTACTGGGACACGCACTTATAAGCTTTATAAAAGTGTGCCAAATCGCCTAGTAGTTAAATTACAAGCCACACCAAGCTTTCCCCAAACAAGATGCGGAACTCCATCACAACTAGGGCCGAAGGGTAACTCTAAAAACTTTGTTAAGCCGGAATGGCAATAATAAAGCCATTTCATAAGGAAGGCCCACCGAATAAACGGCAGGCCTAAATATAGCTTCCATAGCATGATACTTATGAGCGCGCGACTTCAGTCATAAAGCGATCTCTAATCACAACTGGGTCTTTGGGGATCACAGGAACCTTAATGTTACCACTTTCACATTTGGCCACAATCACTGTCATTTTCTTACTATCGAGGGCAGCTTGCAAAACAGTACCGGTCTCCACAGCCTGACATTCAACAACATTTTCGCATCCACAAGCACGTGCAACGGCAGTAAGCGAGGTCTTCTGGCCCGCATAGGTGGGTTGATCACCAGTGGAACCGTAGCTCCCATTATCGATTATCAACAAGATAAAATTATCTGCCACATTGTTTGCAATAGTAGGTAAGGTGCCTAAGTTGGTTAGTACAGAACCATCCCCATCAATAGAGACAACAGTCTTATCCTGCGCCAAAGCAACACCCAAGCCAATAGAAGAAGATAGGCCCATGGTACCTAGCATATAGAAGGTGCTGGCTTGGTCGTCGATCATATGCAGCTCTTGGCTTGGCAGGCCTATGTTACACACAACTAACTGATCGCGCAGAATTGGGGCTATATCACGGATAATGTCAGAACGGATCATGTTAGTAACCTCCCCAGAACGTTGCATCGGTGAGAATTGCCACCGGCTTGTTACACATGAACGTATACTTCAAAATGGCGTCCAGTTCTTGCTCATCACCAGGCTTATGAAAGTGATATGTTGGGATATTCAACTGATTTAGCAAAGCTTTAGTGTGCACAGCCATTTCAACTTGGCACGCCACCGGTTCTTTAAGTTCACCACGATAGGAAATCAGCATCGGCAAAGGCATACGGTAAAATTGGGTCAGAGTGACCAACGTGTTCACCGTCACTCCAATTGCAGTATTTTGCATAATAATAGCTGGGCGTTTTCCGCCCATGAATGCACCAGCGCAAAGGCCCATGCCCTCATCTTCTTTATTCGACGGAATATGGTAGATGCTGGGCTCTTTTTCAACGGCATCGATAACACCACCGAGCTGTTTGCACGGCACTGTGGTAACAAACTCGATACCATTGGTAACGAAATCAGCCACTATTTTCTCACTAACAGACATGATGCTCCTTTCAGGGAATCAGAATAATTTTTGGTGCAGGGGCGCGACCATTGCGGATGTCGTCAAAGGCCTCTTTCCCCTCTGACAAAGGACGGGTTTCCACCCAATCCAACGATCCAAGCTGACCTGAAAATATTGCAGCGCCAGTATCACGAAAGTCTTGGGGAGTATAAGTATAGCAACCAATAAAGGTGATTTCTTGTAGGGTCATGCGTCGTACATCAACGCCACCTTCCCCAGAGCCTAAGCCTATATGAGAAATCACACCACCAGGCTTTGCCAATTCACAGGCCGAAGCCCGGGTCGCTGCGTATCCCACACCATCGATCACCAAATCAGCGGTACCAACTTTAGGAGCATGTACATCTTTGCCGTCACTGGCCTGAAAACCAATAATATTGTGCAGAGTCTCAAGGCGCAGCGAGTTTACTTCAATCACGGTTATATTTTCAACACCCAATGCACCTAGGCATAATGCAGCGCCAACACCGATGGCACCACCACCCAACACAACACATGTCAGATCTGATACCGCCGCATCTTGCAAACGCAGCCCCAAACGTGCCGCATGCCAGCCACAGGCCAAAGGCTCAGTCAGTGCTGCCGATTTTAAAAACCCTTGGCTTGGAACAACCAAAAGATTATCAGACGGAATCGCCACCATATCTGCAAATGCGCCGGCACGGGGCGGCATAGAAATAATTTGTCGATCTACACAAATGTTGGGTTTCCCAACCAAACAAGCTGAGCACGTACCACAGCCACTCAGTGGGTTGATTGTAACCAAAGTGCCGTCGCGCAACCCACCAATGATGGTGCCTGAAGCTTCATGCCCAAGAATATTAGGAGTTGGGCGCCGGGTATCATGACCTAAGAACGCATGCATATCGGATCCGCAGATTCCAGAATATTGGATCCGGACTAGTTCTTCACCAGTTTTGGCGATTGGGTCCACATAGTCCAAATATTCGAGCGTCTCCACGCTGGTATTCACTAAAGCTTTCATTTCGCAGTATATCCTCCATCAACAAACAAAGTTTGGCCTGTTACATAGTTTGACGCATTTGAGCAGAAGAACATCATAGGACCATCCATGTCATGGACCTCACCGTTCCGTCCTATACACGTCTGCGCTGCGTTACGCGCCGACAATTCAGGGTCAGCAAACACAGATGCGGTCAGCTCAGTTCGAAAAAAACCAGGTGCAATCGCATTTGCGGTTATCCCATCTTGCGACCAAGCCTCGGCCATTGCGCGCGTCATTTGCTCTACAGCACCTTTGGAGGCGCCGTAGCTTATACCATTAGCAAAGGCACGGCGAGATTGGAGTGAAGCGAAATTAATGATCCTGCCCCAGCCTTTAGCCCGCATACTGGGCACCATAGCCTTTGCTAAAAAAAACGGAGAGGCCACATTCAAGTTTTGAGTCAAATCCCAATGTGCATCAGTCATATCATCTGCCGGCTGACGCGTATTAATACCCGCAGCGTTGATCAAAATATCAGGCGCCCCAAAAGGCCGCACAGCCTCGGCCGCGATATCAGCTATAGTGGACCTATCTGCCAGATCAGCTATTAGAATAGATGTTTCGCCCTTAGCAGACTGTGACCACGCATTTAGCTTACCTTCACGCCTGGCGATTGCTACTACCCGCACTCCGTGAGCCGCAAGCACCGTTGCCGCTCCTTGACCCAAGCCACTTGAGGCGCCTGTCACAACGGCAATTTTTCCTTTTAAATCAAATAAATGAGGGTAAATCATACTCTAGCCCTGCGCTGATAGATCAAAATTTTCGCCTGGATAATATTTAGCCAGACGAATATCTGCAGTGCGCGCATGGCCCTCCATGCCCTCCAACCTCGATATCCGTGCCGTGGCGATCGCTACATCCTTCGCACCATCTCGGGTGGATCGTTGCCATGTAACTAGTTTCATATATTTATGTACTGACAGCCCACCAGTGTATTTGGCCGAACGAGAGGTAGGCAGACAATGATTGGGACCAGAAGCTTTGTCTCCATAAGCAACTGTGGTCTCCTCACCCAAGAACAGGGATCCATAGCAGCGCAAACGGTCCAACCACCAATCAAGATCATCAGCCTGAACTGTCAAATGTTCTGGAGCGTACTCGTCTGAAGTGGCTGCCATTTCTTCGCGGTCAGCACATAGGATCACTTCAGCATAATCGCGCCAAGCGGCCTCGGCGTTGATGCGGTTTAATTCTGGTAAATCGGCAATCAAACCTGGCACGATGTCCAACACCGTCTGCCCCAAAACTTTATCATCTGTGACCAACCAAACCGGAGAATTATACCCATGTTCCGCCTGCCCTACCAAATCAGCCGCCACAATCTCAGCATCTGCTCTAGCATCTGCGATCACTAAACTGTCCGTAGGCCCAGCAATCATGTCAATGCCCACTCGACCAAATAATATGCGTTTGGCTTCAGCAACAAATTGATTTCCAGGGCCTACAATTATATCTGCTTTCGGCAAGCCAAACAGACCAAAAGTCATCGACGCAACACCCTGTACGCCACCCATAGCTAAAATCTTATCCGCACCGCATAAATGTGCTGCATAAACAATCGCGGGAGCAATACCGGTATCTTTGGCCGGTGGCGAGCAAGCAGTTATGTGCTCACAACCAGCAACCTTAGCGGTCGTCACTGTCATGATTGCACTCGCAATGTGGCTGTAGCGGCCACCAGGCACATAGCAGCCAGCAGCATTGCACGGGATACTCTTTTGCCCAGCAATCAATCCAGGAACTATCTCAGTTTCAAAATCTGTCACCGTGCCGCGTTGAGCTTCGGCGAAGCGCTTTACATTGGAATGGGCAAATTGAATGTCCTGTTTCAGCTTTTCAGGCACCAATTCACAAGCAGCTTGAATTTCAGCATCGGTAAGTATCAAATTGCCGTCATACCCATCAAACTTTGCAGCGTATTTCAGCGCAGCGGCGTCACCACCTGCTTCAATATTATTGAGAATTTCCATGACCGTATTTCGAACATCGTCACTACCGGTTGCAGCAGTTTTTGTAGATTTCTTGAGATAAATCCGAGCCATTGCTAACGTCCTTAAATGATAATTGTCTTTTCGACTCATTGTGTAAGCGCTTGCATTGCGGCATGCAAGCGCTTACATTAATCCAAATCAAGAGGTGGGGATGCTATATGTGGAAGAAAAGCCGCCCGAGTTTAGAAGATGTCGCTACCTTAGCCGGTGTCTCTACAGCTTCGATCTCACGTTGCATCAACAATCCACAGAAAGTTGCAGAACCCACCCGACTACGCATTCAACAGTCTATTGAAGTTCTCGGTTATGTGCCCCATTTCGGTGGCCGTGCCTTGGCGCGCAACCGGACCAACACTATCGGTGCGATCATACCCACGATGGACAACGCAATGTTTGCCAGCGGCTTACAAGCGTTTCAAGAAACTTTAAGCCAAGCCGGCGTGACGCTTCTGGTCGGGAGTTCGAACTACGATCCTGCGCAAGAATTTGAACAGATCCGTTCATTACTGTCACAGGGTGCTGATGGCCTACTATTGATCGGCGGCGCTCGGCCAGAAAAAACCCGTAAATTTCTGACGCAACATTCTGTTCCACATATACTGGCTTGGTGTTACTCAGAGACCGTAGACGTACCTTCCGTTGGCTTTGATAATCAAAAATCAGGCCGTTCAATTGCAGAACATGTAATTTCCCATGGACATCGCAACTTGGCAGTCATTTCTGGTCTGCGTGCTGGCAATGATCGGGCAGAAGATCGCATTCTCGGAATTCAAGCTGCAATAGATGCGCATCAAGAGGTCCACTTACTGGCCCTGGAAGAATGTAAATATAGCTTTGAGGAGGCCGGTGAGGCGTTGGATGTGATCCTATCTGGCCAGAAACGCCCAACCGCCATTATATGCGGCAGCGATGTTTTGGCCGTTGGCGCCATGCTGCGGGCCCAAGATTTAGGGCTTTGCATTCCAGACGATATATCCATCACGGGGTTTGATGATATCAATCTGGCGCGTGTAACAACTCCAGGTCTGACCACGGTACAGGTGCCTCAAAATGAAATGGGTCGAAAGGCGGCGGATGTACTGCTGAGCCTACTGAATGGAAGTACGGAACAGGCACAGTCTATTGAGTTGATGACGACAATCATCGATCGTGGGACTTTGGCACACATTTAAGAGAACAGCACTTCTCGCATCCTTTGAGCGGCTTCCAACAAAATTTTCTTGCGAGAAATCGCATCGTCAATGGTCAACCTTTGGGCAGGGCCATGAAAGGCAAGTGAAGCTGAATAGCGGCCACGCTCATCCAAAATTGGGACTGCGATGGCTACCATACCCTCGACGAATTCCTCACGATCAGTAGCATAACCCTGCTTTGCCACCTGCTTGAGTTCCACCATTAATGTCTCAGGCGTACTCAGAGTATTGGCGGTCAAGGACTGGAGTCCTAAGCTGCGCACCATGGCCAGCCGCGCCTTCGGCGATAGGCTGGCTAGAAAAGTTTTACCGCTGGCTGTACAATGAAAGGGCACGTGGGTACCCACCGGCAATTGTATCCGAAATGGCCAGTCAGTTTCGATACGGTCAATATATATCATCCCACCGCTGTCAGGGACCACAAAGTTGACCGTCTCCCCCACATCCTCAGCAACTCGCTGCATTACCTGGTGACGGGCAATATGGTCACGCGATGAATGTAAAATGCCAGAGGCCATCAAGCGGGACCTCCGCGTTGGTCGCAGCTTTTTTCCATCAATCTCTCGGGCTAAAAAACCCTCGTGTTCAAGCTTACTACAAAGACGGTGAATGGTTTGCTTGGGCAGGCCAATCTCATGATTAATTTCAGTAGGCGACATTGCGCGATCAGATTGCCCCAATACCTCGAGTATCAACAACGTGCGCAAATTAGTCGGAATTCGTTCTTCCATAGATTACCTCTCCTCTCCACAATTTCAGCGCCAGCCGCTCGTTTCCAAAACGAAACTGTATTGCCGAATCTTTTAATTACTGCATAAGTAACATAAAAGATAAAAAACGGGAATAAAAGTCTCATTTTTTAATCTATGGGAGGTAAATTGGTTTTTGATTTTGTAATTATTGGTGCAGGTTCGGCTGGATGCGCGTTGGCAAACCGCTTATCAGCTGATCAGCGGTACACAGTTGCTTTGATTGAAGCAGGCGGTAAAGATACAAATCCGTGGATACATATACCAGTAGGTTATTTCAAAACCATGGGTAACCCAAACACAGATTGGTGCTACCATACCGAAAGTGATCGAGGCTTGAACGGCCGTAGCATTCCATGGCCCCGCGGCCGCGTTTTGGGAGGATCCAGCTCTATTAATGGCCTTTTGTATGTGCGCGGCCAATCTCATGATTTTAATCATTGGCGTCAGCTTGGAAATGTAGGCTGGGCTTGGGATGATGTCCTTCCCTACTTCAAACGTGCCGAAACCTGGAAAGGCGACGGTGATATTAGTCCAGCGCGTGGAACCAATGGCCCCCTATCAGTATCTCCGACCCGCCTCAAACGCGCCATCGTCGACAAATGGATCGAAGCAGCTTTGGAGGCCGGCTACAAGCAAAATCCAGATTATAATGCTGCAGATCAAGAAGGGGTTGGATATTTCCAACTAACCCTCGATAAAGGCCGCCGCTGTTCCAGTGCCGCAGCCTATCTGAAGCCAGCTCGAGAACGTAAAAACTTAACCATTATCACTCATGCGCAAGTGGAAAAGCTGTTGATCAAGGACAGCCACGCTACTGGTGTCACCGTGAACATCAGAGGTAAGAGCCAAGACATCTTAGCCCGTCGCGAGGTTGTGCTGAGCGCAGGGACCATAGGTTCACCGCAAATTTTAATGTTGTCAGGTATTGGCGCCGCGGATGAGCTTAAGCAACAAGGCATAGTCTTAGTACACGATTTGCCTGGTGTAGGTAAAAACCTGCAAGATCACCTCCAAGCCCGGCCCGTGTTTAAAACTGGTCTTTCGACAATAAATATTGAGACGAATAATCTTTTCAAACAAGGCCTGATCGCACTGCAATATGCACTCACTCAAACCGGTCCCATGACTATGGCTGCCAGCCTTGGTACCGGCTTTCTAAAAACTGATCCGTCCTTGGACAGCCCAGACATTCAATTTCATATTCAGCCTTTTAGCGCCTCGGCTCCGGCGGATGGTCCACATAAGTTCTCTGCTTTTACGGCTTCAGTTTTGCAAATGCGGCCAGAAAGTACTGGGCATATAGCCCTGAAATCCTCGGATTGGCGAGATCATCCCGCGATAAACCCAAATTACTTAGCGACAAAGTTAGACCAAGACACAATTGTAAAAGGCATTCAAATTGCCCGTAAAATTTCTCAATTTGAGCCTTTAAAAACGCATATAACCGAAGAATTTAGCCCAGGGCTCGACATTGCAATAGATGATTACGATGCAACGCTCCAATGGGCACGTGAAACCAGCGTTACGATCTACCATCCAACCGGCACCTGTAAAATGGGCCAAGGCGATATGGCTGTTGTTGACGCACGCCTGCGCGTACACGGCATTAATGGGCTGCGGGTGGCGGATTGCTCCATCATGCCCACAATAACTTCTGGGAACACCAACGCCCCTGCAATCATGATTGGCGAAAAGCTCTCCGACATGATTTTGGAGGATGCCAAATGAGAGTTTTTCTAAAGTACCTCAAGGGAATACTGAATGTTTGAAACAGTGATGGCTTACGGGCAAATTGTGATTGCCGATTTAATCCTTTCAGGTGATAATGCTTTAATTATTGGCATGGCAGCCGCAGGCTTGGCACCAGAATTGCGTAAAAAGGCAATTCTCTATGGGATGGTCATCGCCGCGGTTCTTCGCATTATCTTCGCCGTTATAGCCACGACCCTTTTAGACATCCCAGGCATTCTATTTATTGGCTCTTTACTACTCTTCTGGGTCTGCTGGCGTCTATTTCAAGAAATCCGAGAAGGCATGGACCAAGGGGTGCACTCTACACTTGAAGCAGAAGATGACCCCAGCCAAGGCCACAAAGGGCCGCCACGCAAGACTATGGCGGCAGCACTTATTTCCATCACTATTGCTGACGTATCGATGTCTTTGGACAATGTGTTGGCGGTAGCCGCAATTGCAGATGGTGATAGACAAATTTTGATCTTTGGGCTTGGCCTAGCTATTTTACTTATGGCCTTTGCCGCAACAGTGATCATGAAATTATTAACAAATTACCCATGGATATCATGGTTGGGCCTCATCGTGCTGGTCTACGTAGCCACTGAAATGATGTATCGCGGTTTCTTTGATATCAATAGTGGAGTTGGGCCAATGCTTAACCTGATAGAAGGCTGGGAGATGAGCAAGGGCTACTAACAAGAATTGGGATTTGGTATCACGTCAGTAATACCAATACTCTAAGATCCGCTGGTGTGCCTTCGGCCCGGGTCTAAAATACTGCAAAGAAGGCACAAACTAAGGGAGGAAAACTTAAATGTTTAACTTAAAAACTCTGACCAAAGGCGCCGCAATTTCTGCTGTTGCTCTTTCGGTTGTGGCAACATCTGCGATGGCAGATAAAGTGTTGCGCATTCAATCAGTTTTGTCAGACAATGCCGACGAAGTTTTCATGCTGAAGGAATTTGGTAAAGACGTCGCAGCTCTAACAGGCGGATCTTTAACCATCGAAGTTCTTCCAGCTGGAGCCATTGTTGGCGCACGCGACGTGATGGATGCCGTTGACGCAGGTCTCGTCGAAGGCGGATTTGCTTGGACACACTACTGGGGTGGCAAACACGTAGCGGCTAACCTGTTCGGCGCACCAATTGCCGGCGCAGGTGTTGGTCTCGACAACATCGCATTCCTATCATGGTTCCAGTACGGTGGCGGCAAAGAGCTATATGACCGCCTTTGGGACGAAATGGGCGTCAATGTAAAAGGCTTCATGCTCCAGCCAGTTGGACCAGAAGCTTTAGGTTGGTTTAGTGAGCCTATCAACTCAATGGATGACTTCCGTAAGTACCGTTTCCGGGCCCCTCCAGGCATGGTAGGCCAAGCTTATAAAGACATTGGCGTTGCTTCTGTTGCAATGGGCGGCGGGGACATTTTGCCGGCTTTAGAAAAAGGCACAATCGATGCTGCTGAATGGTGCTGTCCAAAGCCTGATATGGTATTCGGCTTCCAGAAAGTTCTGAAGCATTACTATCTTCAAGGTCTGCACCAAGTTGTGGTTAACGCTGACATGTACGTCAACGGTGACTTCTACAACGGTTTGTCAGTCACCGAAAAGAAGGCATTGGAAGTTGCAGCTAACGCTTCCCTGTCTAAATCGATGTCCTACCGTATCTACGAAAACGGAAAGGCATTGCAGACTTTGGTCAAAGATCATGGTGTGATCTTGCATGACACCCCAGCTGATTACTTCTCAGCTTACATGTCAGCAGCAAAGTCACTTCTCGAGAAAAATGCGGCTGAAAACGAGTTCTTTGCTGAAGTATGGCAGTCACAAAAGGACTTCGCTGACATTGCGGTTCCATTTTGGGCAGGCTCTCAGGCATCGAATGCGGCTTTGGGTAAAGCACACGCTGATACTTTGAAATAAACACTACACAATCGGTACGGGGTTTTCAGAAATCCCGTACCTTTCTTTTTTTAATAAGCACCACAATCCGTTTTTTTAAAAAAGAAAGACCCACAAAAAATTGCGGGCTACAACAAGGGAGATCGAGATGGCTGCAGATGAAGTGGACCCAACAAAGCTCGAGATTACTGATGAGCTGATTGCAGAGCGGAATAACTTCACTCCAGGTGAAACCCCAGATGATATGACCGCATGGCAGCGCCCTATCACAGCGGTAATCGATGTTGTAAACAATTGGGTTGGACGTTTAATCTGTCTATTGATTATCCCATTAATCGCAGTTGTGGTGATTGAGGTTTTCTCACGGAATACTTTTTCCATTATGATCAATAATGGCTGGGGCGATTTAGCTCGCTCGTTGGGCCTGGGTCCAACAGTCTTCGCCTATGATATCAGCCGTATGATCGCGGGTGTCTTATTTATGGCCGCTGCCGGATATGGATTAATGCGTGGCGTTCATATCCGCGCAGATTTCTTATACAGAAACTGGTCGGATAAAACCCAAGCAACAGTTGATGCTACACTATACTTGATATTTTTCTTACCTTCGATGCTACTGTTTACTTGGATTTCTGCAAAGTTTTTCATGGTAGCCTATCTCACTGGTGAAACAGCTTTTGATAGTACATGGTCGCCAGTATTATGGCCTGCGCGCATTGCTATGCCCATCGGTGGTGCATTGTTATTCTTGCAAGGTTTTCCTGAATTATTTCGTGCTTTTCATAAAATGGGTAAGGAACGCGAACGCACGTTCCTTTGGCTTACCGCTGCCACACTTGCTGTAATCACCTTGGAAATATGGATTCCAGGAATTTTACCTATTTTTGAAGGTATTTCAAGTTTATTTGAAAATGGCGGTGTATTAGATGTGCCAAAACCAATCATTGGTTTGATCATGTTAGGCACCATGATTTTTGTGATTTTCATTGGCTTTCCAATATCATTTACATTAATTTTCTTGGCATTTGGCTTTGGTATTTGGGGGCTTAACTTCAAACTCACTGGCCTCCTGATGACCTTGAATACCAACTCAACCATGTTGAACGACCAACTGATGGCTGTGCCCTTGTTTATCTTGATGGGTATCGTGATGGAAGCTGCAGGCTTGATGGAGCGTTTATTTTCCTCAATTCAAATGATCATGGCACGCGTACGTGGCTCACTCTACATCGCAGTCTTGATTGTCTCTACAATCTTTGCAGCAGCAACTGGTATTGTGGGTGCATCGGTTACCCTTCTGGGAATTATGGCAGGGGCCACTATGAGCCGTTCAGGCTATAATGTTAGGCTATCTGCAGGAGCAATTACCGCCGGTGGAACCCTAGGAATACTTATACCGCCGTCCATAATGTTAATTGTGATGGGTCCTGTGCTTGACGTATCTACCCTAGACCTATTCCGCGGCGCGTTTGTTCCAGGTGCATTACTCGCTTCATTGTACTTAATTTACACATTGGGCCGCTGTTGGCTAAATCCAGAGCTGGGCCCTATCCTTTCAGAAGAAGATCAGCCAGAAACCTCAAACAACTACCGATTGGAAGTAATTCTAATCTGTATTGGCGTTCTCGCTATTTGTAGGCTGTTTGGGCTTGCGCTTGGTGGTGCTTTTGGGTTTATCCCATTTGGCGGTCTTATTGCTTTGTTGGCAGCTCTACTTGTGAGTTATCGTGCCTACAAAAATCTAACCGTTCTACGCATCGTCACGCCCTTGGTCATTGGTGTCCAGATTGTGTACTCACTATCAAAAATTATGGCATTGGATGGTGTGGAGTTTGGGCTTTTCTACCAAATTGCATGGCTAATTTTTCTTGGCTTCGGCGCCTATAAGGCTGTTGGTCTATATTCCGCTACAACGGCAGAAAACTTCCACTTCTCAGAATTATGGAATGAGTTCTTTGCTGGTTTGATGCCTCCAACTATCCTAATCTCCTTCGCTTTAGGATCCATTCTTATGGGATTTGCAACACCAGCTGAAGCTGCAGCTATGGGTGCATTTGGATCGATCCTATTATCTTTAGCTTATGGGAAGTTCAAGATCGCCGGCTTCTTTGATAGTTTGGTTAAAGGTCTAGAGATCACAGTTCTGATTATGTTTTTGGTTGCAGCTTCAAACTTCTTTGGAGCAGAATTCTCTATGCTTGGTACGCCAAAAATGATGACCGAAGTTCTGCTTGGGTTGGACATGTCACCATATATGATCTTGATTATAATCATGGCGTTGATCTTCGTACTCGGATGGCCATTGGAATGGGTGCCAATCGTTTTAATAGTCATACCAGTTTTGCTGCCAACTGTCATGGCGCTAGACCTTCCTGGCTTCGCAAACGATTATGACAAAATGGTTTGGTTTGGGATCCTAGTTGCAGTTAATTTACAAACAGCATGGCTCAGCCCGCCAGTGGCTCTGTCTGCATACTTCCTCAAGGGCGTAGTCCCCAATTGGGATTTGAAGGACATTTATCTTGGGATGATGCAGTTCATGGTTATACAATTGATAGGACTGATCCTCTTGTTCAGCTTCCCACAGTTAGTGCTATGGTTGCCACGCGTAATGGGTGGTTAAGTATTAAAAGGGCGGCTAAATATGGTCGCCCTTTTATTCTCAATAGGTCGAAAGGCTAGATGGTTAAACTTTATAAAGTCTCTGTTGCCCACTTGTAGATTTATAATTATCACTGAAAGCTTTATGCATAAAATCGAATAAAACCTAGATAAAGGTTGAGCTGGTTTTGCGGTATTTATGCATTTGAGTTGAACCAAAAACAGTATGACACGATGGGTCACATACAACAAAAGTTCGATGGCCCATCGCAATTCGGGTTAACGTACCAAACAGATCTTAAATTTTCAGGCTAGAAATCAGTTGGAGCGCCACCTTCAGATATGCGCCGATCAACAAACGACCGCAACTCTTCATGTATAGCTTCATCCATTGGGGGCTTTTTGTAATCTACTAAAATCTCTTTGTATTTTTTATGTGCCCGCTCCGCGGTCCAAACACCACCCGCCAATTCCCAGCCCTCATAATTGCGCCAATCACTGATAAATGGTTGGTGAAAAGCGTGTTCATATCGGTCTTGCGTATGCTGAACACCAAAAAAGTGCCCCGATGAGCCCACTTCCCGGATAGCATCAAGGGCGATGTCTTCAGAATCCGTACGAGTAATAATAGGCTCGAAATACCGCTGGATTATTTGTAAAACTTCACAATCCATAATGAATTTTTCGGGAGACGCGATTAATCCCCCCTCTAACCAACCGGCAGCGTGATAAACAATATTCGTACCAGACTGTACAGCAGCCCAGAGCGAATTAGAGGTTTCCCACATAGCTTGACCATCCGGAACGTTAGCAGCACAAACCCCTGAGGACCGAATTGGCAGCTGATAAAATCGCCCCATCTGCCCAGTCATTTGGGTGGCGCGCATATATTCTGGCGTACCAAAAGCAGGTGCACCAGTTTTCATATCCACATTCGACGTGAAGGTCCCAATCACACAGGGTATCCCCGGACGGACATATTGAAACAATGCAATTGCACAAAGCGCTTCTGCAATCGATTGCGCCACAGCGCCCGCCATGGTCACCGGCGCCATAGCCCCCGCTAACGTGAATGGAGTCACAAAAATCGCTTGCCCCCGGCGCGCAAGGCGAAGGCAACCATCAATCATTGGCCAGTCATGTTTGAGCGGACTGGTAGAGTTAATATTAGTGTACATGTGCGGCTTGGACTCAAACTCTTCGTGTGTAAGCCCCCCTGCAATTCTTACCATTTCCATAGTATCCTCAACTCGTTCAGAGCCGAGGCAATATGTGTGCGCAGCCTTATCCGTTAGGGTTAGCTTATCATAGGTAGCCTCAAGATGACGAATAGAGGCATGCAGGTCCACCGGCTCCACCGGATAGCCACCCACAAAATGGATACAGTTGAAATATTGACTAAGTTTAAAAAAATCTTGGCATTTTTCACGGGTCCCCGTGACCTTACGGCCAAGCTCTATATCCCAATAGTTCGGTGGCGACGATACATTGCCAAACAGCATTTTATTACCACCCACGATCAGCTCATGGGCCGGGTTGCGAGGTGTGATGGTAAACTCTGACGGAGCTTTACCCACCATCTCCATTACCCAATGGCGGTCCAAGTAGACTTTCTCATCGAGAACTTTGCAACCCGCATCTTTGAATATCGCAAGTGCTTCCTTGTTGAGAAAATCAATTCCAATATCTTCCAGAATTTCCATCGCACCTTCGTGGATGGCTAGAATACCTTCTTCGGTTAGCGGCTCAATGGGACGATCTGTGTTCTCAACAATACGCCAAGGCATTTGCTCAATGGCACCTCGGTTTCCACGAGTATTGCCGGCACGGCCGCCACTGCGGCGTCTTGGTCCATTACTCATTTAAATCTCCATAACATCACTGGCATTCAAAATGGCGTAAATAACTGAAGTTTGCGGTCTAATTGCGACATTTCCTGTTAGGTTATCAGCCTAGAGGTTTTGCGCTAAAATCCAAGTAGGAAGGTGCGATACATCCGGCAGTACCACATCGGCTAGAGTGCTTAGCTCTTCAATGTCAGACAATCCAGTCAGTACCGCAACCACACGCATACCCGCTGCACGGCCCGCCCGCAGGTCATGCATACTATCACCTACCATCACACAAGCTCCTGCAGGCACGTTCATCTTTGCTGCTAGCGCCAAGAGTGGGGAGGGGTCTGGCTTTGCGCCATAACCGCTGTCGCTTCCAATCACATGATCAAACAAATCCAATGCATCCACAGCAGCCAAATGTGCCTGGGTCGGACGCTGTGCATCATTCGTCATAACGCAAAGCTTGAGCCCTTGCACACGTAGTTTTGCTGCGAGCACCTGCAGATCAGTTACCAAAACCTGAGGGGCAGTTTCGGCCTCTTCGTTAAGTTGACTTGAAATCTCAGAAACTGATAAATAAGGCATGCAACCATGAATAACTTCGGCAATTTCAAATGGTGTTCCAGCCACAATCACACTACCCGGCATAACTTTGCGCGCCTCTGCATCATACATCAGCGCAAACGACAGTCTTTCTAATAACGAAGCATCCCTTCCTGTAAGCCGCGCCAGCACCTGTCCAGCCCAAACACCCCAAGTACTTTGGAAATCAAATAGGGTACCATCTTTGTCGAAAATAACGGCGCGAATGTCCATTAGGTCCAATTAACCTGTTCACCACCAGGCAAAGCCTGCCGCGCCATCATTGGATCCATGTAATTTAAGATCCCATTTTCATCACAAAACCGCGTGACCCATGCATCGTCCATACAAATGAAGTCCAGTAATGATCCAAGAAACACTGGGTCCCTAACACCATTACGTAGGTCCTGCTCTGAGGCTCCACTCGCACCCAAAAAAACATCTCTTAAATCATCTTCACCAATCAACCAAGCCAAGGCTTGTACGGCGAGGGTTTGGGCTATATCTGGTGTCATTTTGGAACCACTAATTCAGTTTCTTTCACTCTTATTAAAGTGTGTCGGAGGCCGGGTGCAAGGCCCGTTGGTACCTCCAGTTGCAGCCACTAGGTAAGGCAAAAGAAAATTATTCCTGCTTTTCAGCGCTGACTGTAACCACTTTTTATCCGAAACCTCAGATAGGGCTACAAAACGATACAAGATAGTTGTAGCGGCCAATTTGGAAATTATGATCTTATTTATTATTTGTTTCCTCAGAAATCAGTTTTATTTCATATTTTCAAATCTTAACTTCTGCACTTG
>Ga0114995_10001453_pt1 | contig 16738 bp, 16 predicted proteins | sample ArcticOcean_MG_C_11_FD_87038 | JGI IMG/M metagenome (GOLD analysis project Ga0114995, IMG submission 87038) | Marine microbial communities from western Arctic Ocean - ArcticOcean_MG_CB2_154 | ecosystem: Environmental > Aquatic > Marine > Oceanic | place: Arctic Ocean: Canada Basin | collected... | reverse complement strand
CAGTCCGACGCATCTGGGGCGTATTTAATGACTAGTGCTGATCGTCGCCAGGTGTACATTACCGGCCACCCTGAGTACAGCGCTCACACCTTGGCCGATGAGTATCACAGAGACTGTGATGCGGGTTTAAATCCTATGTTGCCAATTAATTATTTTCCTAATGATGATGCCAGTGCCACACCTAAAGCGTCTTGGCGTAGCCATGGTTATTTATTCTTTAGCAACTGGTTAAATTATTGCGTGTATCAAGCAACGCCATTTGATTTAAAAAATATGGAACCTACGCTAGACTAAGCTTTTGGAATGCCCCACAAGCATAACGAATGCTGTGGGTACGCTATATTAGAAAGTCTCTCGAATGTGCTGCTGATAAGGCGCTACATCCCCCAGTTGCTCAGCAACCCAGCTAGTATCGTGGTACGTTTGTAAGTAACGATCGCCACCGTCACACAACAATGTAACAATGGAGCCTTTAACTCCTTGCGCTTGCATTTTTTGAGCCACATGCATGGCACCCCATAAATTAGTTCCTGTGGAAGGCCCTGCTTTACGTCCGGTCTGCTGCTCTAGCCAAAGCATAGCAGCAACGCTGGCTAAATCTGGAACCTGTATCATCTCATCAACCACATCGGGCATAAATGATGCTTCTACCTGTGGTCGTCCAATACCCTCAATACGGCTACTAATACCCGTGACAATGCTTGGGTCTTTAGCCATATAACTTGGATAAAAGGCTGAATTTTCAGGATCAACTACTACCAAATTAGTGCCATAACCCATATACCGGATATACCGCCCAAGCGTAGCTGAAGTGCCACCAGTGCCTGCACTCATAACAATAGTGTGGGGAATTGGGTGAGCCTCATTAGACATCTGTTTAAAGATACTCTCGGCAATATTGTTATTACCACGCCAGTCTGTTGCTCTCTCGGCATACATAAACTGATCCATAAAATAGCCACCAGAATCCTTAGCTAGCAAAATTGCAGCATCATGCATTTGAGTAGCACAATCAACAAAATGGCACCGACCACCAAAGCGCTCTATCTGTGTTATTTTTTGTGGTGAAGTAGATTTAGGCATCACCGCAATGAACGGCACGCCAATAAGCTTAGCAAAGTAAGCTTCCGAAACAGCCGTACTGCCAGACGAGGCTTCTACTACGGTTGTATTAGCATCAATTTTTCCGTTGCACAAAGCATATAAAAACAAAGAGCGAGCAAGTCTATGCTTTAAACTACCCGTAGGGTGAGTACTCTCATCTTTAAGGTATACCTCTATGCCCTTAAAATTTGGCAGCGTAAGCTTTATTAAATGGGTGTCTGCTGAGCGCTGATGATCTGCATTTATCGCGGTAATCGCACTGTTAATCCAATGTCTCATTAATGATTCCGTTGGTGTGTTTAGTTATGTTTAAAGTAAAGTCAAACTATGTCGATACGGCCATCCTGTATGGCACGAGCCCTTTTGCTCAGTTGCAATTCTCTCCAAGACACATAAGCACCACTTGTACAAATGATGGCAATACCTACCCACACATACATATCTGGAAAAAAATCAAAGGCAAAATAACTAATCGCTGTAGCCGCTACTATTTCAAAGTAGTTAAAGGGGCTCAGCTGCGATGCTGTGGCATATTCGCAGGCCATAATAATTAAGAAGTGCCCCATTGCTGCAAACAATCCCATACTGGCCATCATAGCCACACCTTTTAAATCTGGAGTTGTCCATACGCTGCCAATTAGCGGAGTAAGTACAATAACACCACCTACCGCTGTATAAAACAAAGTAAGTAATGGCGGCCCAGAGGCACTCAATTTACGAGTAAACATTATATAGAAGGCATAACCCACACCGGCTACCAAAGCCCATAATATCGTGGGTGAAAAACTGTCTGCCGTAGGTCGTAACACTACCACCACGCCTACAAAACCTAATACAACTGCAATTCCCCTTGGGGTGTCAAAAGACTCTCCTAACCATATGGGCGCAACGATAGCCACTATTAAGGGTGAAACAAATAATAGTGTTAAAGCGGTAGGAATCGGATTATCTTTAATAGCGTAAAAGAAAGACACGGTAGTGATCGTTAGCATTACACTACGTAACATCTGATACATCGGTTGCTTAGGTATTCGCCACCAAACAACTCCCTTCCAAGCTAGTAAAGGCAACAGCCACAATCCATGGAATACAAAACGTGCCCAAGTCACTTGTATTACTGCATAATCTACCGACAAAAGTTTAGCGAATAGATCTAACACCGGCACTAACACCATAGCTAACATCATCAAGCCCATACCAATAAGTGGGTTACTTTTCTGATTTTTCACTAACTTTCCTTGTAAATGCTAATAACGGCCACTTTATCCCAAGTTTTTTGCCTTGCATAGGACTTTAGTGAAGTTATAAAATGAACTTTCTAAGTAAAATTTTATGTACGTTATGGAAGCCACTTATGCCCTTAATTACTGTAGAACTATTTGAAGGCCGTTCGATCGAACAAAAGCGTCAAATTGTTGAAGGACTCACTAAAACTATGTGTGACATTACTGGTGGTAATCCAAGCGCAGTCCAGGTAATGATTCGTGATGTACCTAAGTCTAATTGGGGTTTTGGTGGCGAATTATGCAGCGACTTATTTCCGGACAAATAACACTATGAATTTCAAACTAATACGCTATTTATCAATCATATCTTTAGGGTTTATGTGGCCCTTAACAAGCCTCGCATCCAATAGCTTTAACATCCTACTCTATCATCATATTAGTTCCACCATGCCCCGTTCTACCTCCTTATCAGCGCAGGAGTTTGAGGGGCATTTAGAATTTTTAAAACAAAATGACTACACTGTTGTAGATCTAGCATCTGCCATAACTGCAGTGCAGCAAGGCACTACGCTACCCGAAAAAGCCATTGTGATCACCTTCGACGATGCATGGCGCAATATTTATGAGCAAGGTTTACCTTTGCTGCAACAATATGATTACCCTTTTACTGTGTTTGTAAATACCGACCCAGTAGATCAAAACAACCCTCATGCAATGACATGGGATATGCTGCGAGACCTTAAAAAGCAAGGCGTCACGTTAGCTAACCACACTAGAGACCATGACTATTTAGTGCGTAAACCTGAGTACAATGACCAATGGTTAGCCACTACCTTAGACAATATTAATTATGCTCAGCAACGCTTAACTGACGAACTTGGACCAGTGCCAAAATGGCTAGCATACCCGTTTGGTGAGTATAACAATCGACTCAAACTCGCGCTAAAAGACCAAGGTTATATTGCCTTTGGACAACAATCTGGTGGTGTGGCTGAATTTTCTGACTGGCAAGCCCTACCTAGGTTCTCTGCAGCAGGCCAGTATAGTAATTTAAAAACCCTTAAGACCAAGCTTGAATCGCAACCCTTCCCAGCCAACTATACTGCGTTTAGTAACCCGGTAATACGTACTGACCAAGGGGAGCAAAGCCAACCGTTATTAGACGTTGAGCTAACAAAAAAACAAAGGCTAGGCGTAAGGCAGCAACTGTCTTGTTTCATTGTAGGTGAACGGCAGATGCCAAACTGGCAAGGAAAAATGAACTTTACAGTGCAGGCCAATAAAGCCTTAGGTAAAGGTCGTAATCGATACAACTGCACGGCACCGATTTGGGGAAAAGAGAACTATTACTGGTTATCCCATCAATGGTTGGTTTATGGTGGTGAAGCCCCACCAAAAGAATAACAGTGCACAAAAATATACTGTTCTGAACTTAGTTTACTTCTAACCTAGGCATCATACTAATATCGTAACCGGCGGCTTGAGTGTTTTTTTGCATTCTAGCTGTAGGTTGCAAAGCCGAATCCGGCAAAACTTCCATACCAGTCAAACCCAGTTCAAGTTGCAAGGCTACTAACTCTGGCGCAGCCATAGCTTTACGTAAACCTTGTTGTAGCTGAGTGATTTTTTGAGCGCTCGTTGTAATGCTGGTGACCCAAGCATGGCCTTGAGTATAGTCAGTACTGCCTAAGCTACGTAAACCCGCAAGTAGATGTGGTTGGTGTTTAGCGAAAAAGTGATAACTAATACAATCTATTGCAGCAAGATCTACCTTGCATTGTTGTAACCAAGACAAGCTTTGAACATGGGCCCCAGATTCAGCATAACTGGCAACCATGGTATCTAAAGGAACGCCCGTTTGCATAAAGCTATGATTCAATATACCTAAGCCTGATTGAGAGTCAAAACTGTTGATAGCCACTCTGGCATCACGTAAATCGGATAAGCTTTGTGCGTCAGAATCGTCAGGCACCATTAATAAACTACAATAAACACTACCACTTTGTAATTTGGTAGAAAATGTTGGGCTAGCCACATACTGCACCTGACCTTGTAAATGGTCAATCAAAGGCAAGCTACATATTTGGCTTAGCAATAGCTGTGGTTGACGCCAGTGAGCCATATAATCTTCCGGCCAACAAAGTTGATTAGGCGCGTTTTTTATACCCTCACTTTTCAGGTAAGGTACTACTGCTTGCCACCAAGCCTGCCACAAAGGCAATAATGCAGGTTGGTTGTACATGGCAAAAGAAACGGACATAGGCTGGCTCAAAAAACGGTCACTCTAACCTATGGTAGGTTACGTGTCACTCTTAATAAACTGTATCAATTCAAACTGAGTTACCCTACGATTAAAGGCGCTGTACAAATACAGCTATGATAAATATACCGCTCCCCTAAGGCTGTAACACTTCGTAATCATGCTTAGCCTGTTTAGCTGTATGACCAAGGCTTGACAATGGTTTCGCTTGCGAATTGCTAACGAAGTTATATCCTTGGATGCTGGTATGGTAGCTTAGCCAAGTATGGGTAGGCAGCAAAATATCATCAGTGTCGGTAGTGTCCACTTCAGGCAGCAATTTATTCAGTTCGTCTAGGGACATCATTTAGCCCAATTTTAATCATCAGCCTAATACTTATCGACACATCAACACTAAGGTTTAATAACATCCTCCTGTGGGGGAATAATAGGATGGTCATCAATCTGTTGATGAGCTGCTAAGTAGAGCTCTTTCGAACTGTACTGATTTGAGGGTACGGCCACAAAGGGCTGCACGGGCTTAACAAAAATAGCTTGGTAAACCCTTCGGTATACCGCCAAAGCTGCAAGCAAGGAACTAGTCACCGCACTTACAACAAATAGCGCTTGCACTCCTACTAGATCTATTAGAGGCCCTACAACGATGGGGCCTAAAATTGCACCAAATCCATACACTATAAGAATAGCGCCAGCAATTTTCACCCTTAATTCAGGGCCCACAATATCATTAATTAATGCGACTGCAATGGAATACAAAGTAAATAAGAATGCGCCATAACACGCCACTGCAAACCAAATAAATGCAGGCGCATAATTGGTAGTTAATACCACACCAACAGCCGACAAAGCGATACAAAACGGCACCAGCATCATCAGCCAACCTCGGCCAATCTTGTCTGATAAACGCCCTAAGGGCCACTGAAGTACCAAACCACTAATCAACAATGTGGCAGTGAACTGAGGTATTAATTTTGCATCACCAAGCACCTCAAGCGCATACACTGGAGCAAAAGCATGCACGCTGGCATTACTAGCTCCTGCTATAAATACGCCTAGAATAGCCAATGGCCCCACTTGCGACAACAGTCCAATTGAAAGCTTACTGTCAGCACTAATGGTGGGTGCAGAGTGTTTTGTGAGAAGGACTGGGATTAACGCTAGAGAAAATATAATGGATGCTAAACTGAATAATTGAAATTCACCGACGTCACCCAGGTTTAGTAAAAACTGGCCACTACCTGCAGCCAGGTAATTCACCATCATATAACTTGAAAGCACCCCACCTCGCTGGTGGCTAGGTGTGGCTTCATTGAGCCAGCTTTCTGTGACCATGATTAAACCGGCCATACAAAAACCAGAAAACAATCGTAAAAGCATCCAATAACTAACTTCTAAAAATAAAGGATGTAATAAAGCCGTGGTAGACATAATAGATGCGAATACTGCAAAAGCACGGATATGCCCTACTCTGGCAACAATACGACCAGCAAACAAACCACCCAGCAAAAGGCCTAAAAAATAGCTAGCCATGATAAATCCAAGCCAACTTGTGGTAACGCCTTCTAGCGTTGCACGTAAACCTAAAAGAGAATTAAATAGACCATTAGCCAACAGCAAAAAGCCGTAGCTTAATAATAAAGAAGAGATAGATCGAAAAACAGAAATCACACTTTTGTCCTGCATTACTGTCTTAAAGAGTGATGCAGCATATCCTAATATACAGACTTTAAGCCATACACCGTAAAAAAATAATGACCCTGCATGTATACATGAGAACCATTATTGTGGAGAAGTAAAGAGATGCTGTGGCTTTACTCAGCTACTGCATCCCTATATCTAATTATCTGCCTTGAGCAGCAATGATATTAGCCACGTTTACTACGTTCTCTGCCATACGAGCAGAAGCTGCATCTATCATCTTGCCATCAAGTTGAGCGGCACCTTGGCCATTAGCTTGAGCTTCTTCAAGTGCCGCTATAATCCCTTTAGCGCGCTTTAATTCCGCTTCTGGTGGAGAGAACACCTCGTTAGCCAATGCAATTTGAGATGGGTGGATAGCCCATTTACCTTCTAAACCAAGAGCTGCTCCTCGCTTTGCTGCCAAAATATATGAATCTGGATCACTAAAATCACCAAATGGGCCATCAATCGCACGTAAGCCATAGGCACGGCATGCCACAGTCATACGAGAAAGAGCATAATGCCATTGGTCACCTGGATAATCAGGGTTTAATCCACCAATAACCACAGTACGTGCACGGTTACTTGCTGCATAGTCTGCCACACCAAAGTGCATAGCTTCTAGGCGCGGGCTAGCTTGCGCGATGGCTTCAACATTGGCCATACCTAACGCCGTTTCTATTAAAGCTTCTAGGCCAATTTTATTTGTAAATCCTTTGGCCTGCTCGATTTGATTACACATAGCTTCCACCATATATAAATCAGCTGGCACACCCACCTTAGGCACTAGAATAGTGTCTAGATATTGGCCTGCTTGTTCAACAATTTCTACAACATCACGGTACATGTAATGCGTATCTAAACCGTTAATACGAATCGAAATGGTTTTGCCTTTGGCTTTCCAATCAATGTCGTTTAATGCTTCGATAATATTTTTTCGAGCCGCAATTTTATCTAACGGTGCCACTGCGTCTTCTAAATCTAAAAATACGTAATCGGCAGCGCTATCGGCAGCCTTTTGTATCATGCTTGGGTTTGAACCTGGTACCGCTAGCTCACTGCGCTGCAAACGGGTTTTTACTGGCTGGTGGTTTGTATGACTCATGATATTACCTTACTTTTTATATTGAGAAAGCGTCTGGGCTTAATTTAAACTGGGGACACTATAGCGAGGTTAAGGAAACAAGGTCAATCGCCTAATACCAGCAGCTAGCCGGCAAATTGAAGGGTGTAATTAAGCAATATTTCCTAACATCAGGAAACATGACTCATTTTAATCTAATTTATTATTTAAATACAAATAGTTAAACTGTTTTATAAGATGGAAACAAGCGTTTGAAAAAGATAAAGAGATAGGTCTAGCGATTTGACATGGTGTCACCTAATGCGACTTGAATGTCGCCTTTTGAACACTTAGTTAGTGTGGAGGATGGGTTATCAATACACCTTATTTAGAAAATTATTTCCTATAATGCGTGCACTTTTCTAAGACAACCCATTTACCGTCTTGTTACACACTATAAACTACATCGAAGCTAACGCTCTACCCACCCACCACATAGATAACTAAGTAGGCAGGCATGTAGATACACACGCAGATTTAAAGCTTATCTTTTCGAGGTAAACGACGTAGTAAGCTGGAGGTATCCCAACGGTTGCCACCGTGGGCTTGCACTTGCTCATAAAAATCGTCAACTATTTTAGCCACAGGTAACTCTGAGCCATTGGTTTGAGCTTCTGCTAGGCAAATGGCCAAATCTTTACGCATCCAATCCACAGCGAAGCCAAATTCAAATTCATCATCCACCATAGTGTCACCACGGTTATGCATTTGCCATGAGCCTGCGGCACCGCCACCTATAGCGCCTAGTGCTTGCTTAGCATCTAAGCCAGCGTTAATAGCAAAAGCTACGCCTTCTGCAAGCCCTTGAACTAGACCTGCAATACAAATTTGATTCACCATTTTAGTGAGCTGTCCATTACCAACAGGGCCCAAATGAGTGGTGGTTTTTGCATAGGCCTGCATTATAGGTTCGGCTCTAAGGTAATCTTCCTCACTGCCTCCACACATTATAGCCAAAGCGCCATTTTCTGCACCGGCTTGGCCACCCGAGACTGGGGCGTCAACAAAACCAACCCCTTGCTGAGCCGCAATAACTGCAACTTCACGGGCCACTTGTGCAGAAGCCGTAGTATGGTCTATCAATATAGAACCTGCTGCCATACCCGCTAAAACACCTTGGTCACCATAAACAACACTGCGTAAATCGTCGTCATTACCAACACATATAAAGACAAAATCAGCTTCAAGAGCTGCTTCAGACGCAGTGATAGCCGACCGGCCTTCATGCTCGCTTAGCCAATGTTCAGCCTTTTCCATAGTCCTGTTATATACATAAACTTGGTGGCCCTGTGCTGCCAAATGCCCTGCCATGGGATAACCCATTACACCCAAACCGATAAATGCAACCTTGCTCATTACTAGCTCCTGTTGTTAAATTGATTAACACCTATTAAAGGGCATACAGAGCACTAAAACAACCCTAAAAAGCAACTTCACTTTAGTCTCTGAGGTGACGCTTTTACACCTACCTATGCCGCTCTATTTAGGGCACTAAAAATGAGCTTGCGTTAGTCTTTTAGTCAGCGCAAAATGCCGCCAATAATAACCATTTCTTGAGAGTTTACCTATTATGTCCTTACGCTTAGGCATCGACACTGGCGGCACTTATACAGATGCTGTCATCATCAATGAGCAGAACCAAGTACTTGTGGCCGTAAAAAGTCTAACAACGCGACATAACTTAGCCCTTGGCATCGGTGAGTCCATTGGTAAAGTGCCTGCTGAACTGTTGGCCGATATTGAAATGGTATCTTTATCCACCACCCTCACTACCAATGCGGTAGTTGAAGGCAATGGTGCTCCTGTCTGTGCCTTAGTGGTGGGCCTCAGTGAGACTCAAGTAAAGAAGAGTGGCCTGGGTGAAATAATAGATGACAGTTTAATTATCCGCATAGCTGGAGGCCATGACGCCTCTGGCAAGCAACTAGCACCATTAGATATTGAAGCCGCCACAGCGGCTATTCTCGCCAACAAAGATAAGGTGTCTGCTTTTTCTGTTTCTGCTCAGTTTGGTGTACGCAACCCAAGCCACGAAATTAAATTACAAAATTTAGTTACCCAGCTTACACAAATGCCTGTCACCTGTGGCCATGAACTCGCCACCAGCCTAGGCGCTCCCCGCCGTGCCCTCACAGCCTCATTAAACGCGCGCATGATTCCATTTATTCAGGACTTAATAGAAGCTGTACAAACCATATTGCAACAACTTAACATTAAAGCCCCTTTAATGATTGTTAAAGGCGATGGTTCCATTGTTAACGCCGAGACAGCCCTTGTTCACCCCGTAACTACTATTTTGTCTGGCCCTGCGGCCAGCGTAATTGGGGCCTGTGCTTTATCTGGCAGTCGTAACGCCATTATTGCCGACATGGGTGGCACCACCACAGACATTGCTATTGTTACAAATGGCCAGCCTGAACTCGCAAGCGAAGGTGCTCGCGTAGGTAATTGGCAGCCTATGGTAGAAACCGTTAAGGTGTACTCCATCGGTTTAGGTGGAGACAGTGAAGTGCGTTTTTATGGCGGCAGTATCGCTTTAGGCCCAAGGCGCGTAGTGCCTATGAGTTTATTAGCTCAGCAATACCCAGAGGTGCTAAAGCGCATGCAAGCTCATTTAGACGACACACCTACCCCAAGGCATAACCGCTTTGTTACGCGTTTAGAACGTAACCAAGCCCTCATCAATCAATTTACTCCTATTGAAAGCCAAGCATGGGAATTGCTTGAGCATGGCCCTGTAGAAATGGAAACCATGGTGTTTAAAAACCAAGATTTAGCTAAAGCTCTGGCTCGATTAGAGCGAAAAGGCATGGTAATCTACTCTGGTTTTACTCCGTCTGACGCAGCCCATGTATTAGGTAATAGTAGCCACTGGAGTGTGGAAGGTGCCAAGCTTGCAGCGCAAATTTGGGCACGCCAAATGCGTGTTCTTTATGGTTTGGGTTCTTGGGAGAAAGGCAATTCTGAAGAGCCTGCACGTAGGGTATTCACTTTAATGAATGATGCTATTTGCCAAACCTTACTAGAGGCTGGTTTACACCAAGAAAACCTTCTTAATGAAGCGCGCTCTAAGCACTTGGCAGAACTACTGGGCAAGTTAATCCTTAAAAATGGCGAAAACGATGATGATAATGCTCTATTTGGTATCAACTTCGGCAAAAGCCATCCGATAGTAGCTGTAGGAGCGCCTGCTGCAACCTATTATCCACAAGCTGCAAAGAGCCTTAACATAGGCCTTATATTACCTGAGTACGGCCACGTGGCAAATGCCGTTGGTGCGGTTATGGGAAGCGTAGTGCAGCGTTCAGAAATAATCATTACACAACCTACTCAAGGTATTTATCGTATCTTCCACGGCGCTACACCCTTTGATGTTACTGATTTAGAAGATGCAATTAGTCAGGCTGAAGGCATTGTTAAAGAACAAGCCTACACTCTGGCTAAGTCAGCAGGGGCTGGCGAAGTAGACATTCGTATCCGTCATGACAACAAGCACGTTACTTCAGAGTTAGATGGTGAGCTATTTGTAGAAGCCAAAATCAGCGCTATTGCTACGGGAAAACCTTTATTAGACATCAGCGTTAATGCCTAAGTGATGACAAACGTGACCCTAGAAGAGCAATTATACGCCAATGGATTGAAATTGCTTAGTGTTATTCAATTTGACGCAGCTGAGCCAGGTGTTGCTGAAAAGGGTTCGATACTAGCTGCTGGCGAATGTTTAGTTTAAATAGGCAACAGCAGCGAAGGTATGTGGCCCACGTTTAGTAGCAGTGAGGAATATCTATCGGGGAAAACCGATCCATTGGATCGCTGGAGCTTACGTTTAGGTGAGCAGTTTGCAAGGCAATATGATGGCCGTGCCATTTACCCTTTTACCCTTTTACCGGGCCACCTTATCAACCCTTCTTAAGTTGGGCACAAGCCAACAGTGATAGCTTTCAAAGCCCATTAGGTTTGCATATTCACCACCAATACGGCCTTTGGCACGGGTATCGGTTTGGCCTCATACTTGACCTTAACGAGCCAACCAAAAGCAAGCGTATCACTAACCCTTTAACCAAAGACGACTCCACCTAAGGCCACTTTAGCCAATCTAAACCTATTGATCATCCCTGTAAAAGCTGTATACAACCCTGCATGCAAGCTTGCCCTGTGGGAGCCTTTAGCTCCAATGGTTATGATGTTGTTGCTTGTCGCACTTATGTTCAAAAAAAACCCCAAGTTTCTTGCGCTCAAAATGGGTGTGCGGCCCGTTTAGCCTGCCCAAAAAGTCCTCTAGGTGCTTATGTTGCTGAACAACACCAATACCACATGGCTATTTTTGCTTGTCAAATTTAACTTAGTAAACTAGTCATCTAAAGTAACCACAAAAATGTGTACAATAAATACAATATGGATGTATTTTGGTGCTTATAAAACGACATAAATTAATACTTGTATACAACTACTAATTTAGCTAATCTTATGCATCAAACATTAGTTGATAAATAATGATGCTCAACACTACCTCTCCAATGGCCGCACTGAGTTCCATCGAAGCTAACCCACGGTTATCTAACGAGCAAATTTTACAACACTTACGCCGCCGAATTTGCACCTTACAACTTGCCCCCAGTACTAAATTGTCTGAAGTAAAGTTAGCCCGAGATTATTACGTTAGCCGCACTCCTATACGATGGGTATTAAATCGCTTAGAAATGGAAGGTTTAGTGAATACCCGCCATGGTGCAGGCAGCTACGTAACCGATGTTAATTGGCAAGAACTACGCTCGATTTACCACTTGCGTATTGATTTATATGACACAGTGATACGACTAAACCACTACACCATCAATGACAAAGACGTTGCGTGGTTAGATGCTTTTCAAAACACCGTGGTGTCTAGTCAATGGAGCAGCCAAAGCTTGTCTGAAGCCATAATGGATCTATTCGAGTTTAGTAGCATCTTAATTGACGACCCTTATCTCACCCAATTTGCCAGCCAACTTTACTTCAACACCACCCGTTTTTGGTGGTTATTGCACTCAAGTAAAGATGCGTTAGATACAGAACAGCAAAGCTTAGAAGCAGAGCTTACTCAACTCATTGCTGCCTTAAAACTTGGCCAAACCGACGTCTACTTTGCGATTAGAAAAAGCTATCTAATGGCTAATTATCAAAAACTTCAACAACTTTACCAAGCCAATTGGGGACTGGATAAAACCACCGGCCCTACCAATTTAATGAAAATGCTAGATGAATAAGGGTGACCTGACATGAAAAATGGTGATTTTAGATGACGAAAAATGACTCTGATATGAAAAACGTAACGTTGAATTTTAGTCGTGAAGAATATGCTCAACGCTTAGCTAAAGTTCGAGAAAGCATGGCCCAGCAAGGCATTGACACCTTATTAAGTCATGACCCATCCAACATTTCTTGGCTTACTGGTTATGACGGCTGGTCATTTTATACCCCACAATGTGTCATTATTGGCCCCATCGGTGAACCTGTTTGGTATGGTCGCGGCATTGATGCCAACGGTGCGCGGCGTACTGTATATATGGATGAAGAACAAATCAGTGGTTTTAACGACCATTATGTAATGAATCCACCTCACCACGCTATGGATTACCTAAGCAGTAAGGTACTGCCAGAACGAGGCTGGGCTACGGGTACTATTGGCGTAGAGATGGATAACTATTATTACAGCGCCCAAAGCCATGTGGCTTTAATGAAGGGTTTACCACAAGCCACATTAGTGGATGCCACAGGGTTGGTAAATTGGTGTCGTAAAATAAAATCGCCACAAGAAATTGAATACATGCGTATTGCTGGCCGTATCGTCAGCAAGATGCACCACTGCATTCGTGAAAAAATTGTCGTAGGCTTACCAAAACATTTACTCGCCGCAGAAATTTATCATGCCGGTATTAGTGGTGTGGATGGTTTAGCTGGAGATTACCCTGCCATAGTGCCCATACTACCTTCTGGTGTTGATGCGTCTGCCCCACATTTAACGTGGGACGCTAAACCATTAGAGTCAGGACAAGCTACGTTTTTTGAAATCGCAGGTTGTTACAAGCGCTATCATTGCCCGTTATCTAGAACAATTTATTTAGGCACCCCAGACGCTGCCTATATGAAAGCCGAAGAAGCAGTACTAGAAGGCCTAGAAAATGGCCTTGCCATTGCCAAACCAGGGGTGCGCTTTGGCGACATAGCCGCCAGCCTACGCCAAACTTTGTCGTTACATGGCTTCGATCGTGGCGATGCTCGTTGTGGTTACCCTATAGGGCTTAGTTACCCACCAGACTGGGGCGAACGCACCTATAGCCTACGTCCAAGTGATGACACCTTATTGGAACCAGGTATGACCTTTCACTTTATGCCAGGCCTTTGGATGGATACTTGGGGCATGGAGACTACCGAATCAGTACTGATTACAGCGACAGGCTGTGAGCCATTGGCTGATGTTAGCCGCGCAACCTTTATTAAGTAATGAGAGTCGCCATGAGTACTGAGCAATTACCTAATAGTAGCATTAGCGCCACTATCGACTTTGATGCCGATGGCGTACAACACGGTTTTTTGCAACTGCCCTATTCTAGTGATCGCTCTGCTTGGGGCAGCATCATGATTCCTATTTGCCAAATAAAAAATGGCAATGGACCCACAGCGTTACTTACTGGCGGCAACCACGGCGACGAATATGAAGGCCCCACTAGCCTCCTTAAGCTAGCTAACAGCCTTGACGAAAAACAAGTACAAGGCCGAGTGATTATTGTACCCATGACGAACCAACCTGCTTTTGAAGCAGGTACTCGTACATCACCTATTGATGCCGGTAATATGAACAGGGCTTTTCCTGGCCAGCCTTATGGCACCTTAACCGAACGGATAGCGGACTATTTCAATCGTACATTGGTGCCACTGTGTGATTACGCCCTAGACATCCACTCGGGGGGCAAAACCTTAGATATCATTCCTTTTGCAGCCGCCCATCGTTTAGAGGATAAAACCCAAGAAAAAAGGTGTATGGGCGGTGCTTTATTATTCGGCGCACCTTACACCTTGTTGATGGTAGAAATGGATGCCACTCAGCTCTATGACTCAGCTGTTGAAAGCCAGGGTAAGGTATTTGTTACCACAGAGTTAAGAGGCGGAGGCACCAGTACTCCAGCCACTATGGCTATTGCAGACCGTGGCCTACGCAACTTTCTTAAGTTTACCGGTATTATTGAAGGGTCCCCAGACTTACCTCAAGCAACCCAGCTATTGGAAATGGAAGATGACTCGTGTTATCACGTTAGCCAAGACCAAGGCTTATTAGAACTTAAGGTGACTATTGGTGATCACGTTACACGTGGCGATCTAATCGCCAGCGTTCATAATCGTCATCGCACAGGAGCCCCAGCTAACCATTATTATGCGGGTATGAATGGCATTGTCCTTGGTCGTCGACATGCCCCTCTGACAGAAATTGGTGATGTAATCGTGGTGCTAGCCAGCGTTGTGGGTGGTGCCAAGGACTACCAAATATGACACCCGTTTGCATCTCTGACATTAAGCACGCTGCAAAGGTTATCGCCCCTTTAGTTAACCGCACCCCACTCCTATTTAGCCAAGCGTTATCAGATTTATATGAGGCTAACATTTGGCTTAAAGCAGAATACTTACAAACCATAGGTGCTTTTAAAATACGTGGAGCTAGTTATGCCGTCAGCCAGCTTAATACAGATCAAGCACTTGCTGGTGTTGTCACTTGTTCCACTGGTAACCATGGCCGCGCCGTAGCCTGTGCAGCACAAAAGCTGGGCATTAACGCCACTATTTGTATGTCTAATCTAGTGCCCGACAATAAAGTAGAGGCTATCAAGGCCTTAGGTGCCAAGGTGTGTATCGTTGGTAACTCTCAAGACCAAGCCGAAGCCGAAGTTCTGCGCTTAGTGTCTGAGCAAGGCATGATTTACATCCCGCCCTTTGATCACCCCCATGTGATTGCCGGCCAAGGCACAATAGGTTTAGAGATTTTAGAAGACTTACCTCAGATAGACATGGTGCTGGCAGGTTTATCGGGTGGTGGCTTATTGGGCGGTATAGGCCTAGCCATTAAAGACGTTCTACCAGAGTGCCAAATAATAGGTGTAAGCATGGACCAAGGCCCTGCCATGATTGCCAGCTTAGCCGCTAAACAACCGATACAAGTGCCCGAATATAGTTCATTAGCTGATAGCCTAGGTGGTGGTATTGGATTGCAGAACCAACACTCCATGGACGTGATTCAACGGGTGATGGACCGGGCCTATTTAGTTAGTGAACAAGCCATTGCTAACGCCATGACACATTTTTTTCAACATGAAGGATTGCGCTTAGAAGGCGCTGCCGTAGTGGGCCTTGCAGCCCTTGCCGAACATAATATAGATATTACTGGCAAAAACATTGTATTGGTACTAAGTGGCTGCAATGTATCAGATGCAAGTTTTAAACTGGCCAGAAACATGGCTGCTACGTTTGTTACTAAGGAATACTAGGCGGATGAAAACCTATACCCAACAACAAATAGCCCAAAAAGTGGGTATAGATAGTCAATCCTTAGCTATTATTGAATCGGCCTTTGCTGCCTTAGGCCGTGATCAAGTAACCATGCCTGGCATATTAAGTATGGATATTGCGGAAAATAATGGCGAAGTAGATGTAAAAACTGCACATATTAAAGGTTGGAAGCAGTTCGCTATTAAAATTAGCCCCGGTTTTTTTAATAACCCCAGTATCGGCTTGCCAAGTCTTAATGGCTTGATGGTGTTATTTAGCGCACATACAGGTTTAGTGGATGCGGTATTATTTGATGAGGGTTATCTCACTGATGTGCGCACCGCTCTTGCAGGTGCTTTAGCTAGTCAATATTTAGCCGTTACCAATGCTCATCATGCAGCTGTGGTTGGCGCTGGAGCCCAAGCACGGTTGCAAATGGAAGCATTACTACTGGTACGACCCATTACACATTTATCTGTGTACGCTAGGGACTTACACAAAGCCCAGTTATTCAGCCAACAAATGGCAGCAGAGTTTGGTTTAGTAGCTAACGCTTGTAGTAGCGTAAAAGAAGCCTGTAGAAAGGCTCAAATACTCATCACAACGACTCCATCAACGTCTCCATTAGTAACATTGGAAGACCTACCTGCTGGCATACACATTACCGCTATTGGTTCAGACAACCCCCATAAACGCGAACTAGATAAGCGCCTTGTCACCAGTGTAGACCTGTTAGTAGTAGACCAAATAACCCAAAGCCAAACTATGGGGGAACTAAAAGAAATCCCCATAGCATTACTCGCTATTTTAACGTTAGGCAATCTTATT
>Ga0114995_10001450_pt1 | contig 16766 bp, 16 predicted proteins | sample ArcticOcean_MG_C_11_FD_87038 | JGI IMG/M metagenome (GOLD analysis project Ga0114995, IMG submission 87038) | Marine microbial communities from western Arctic Ocean - ArcticOcean_MG_CB2_154 | ecosystem: Environmental > Aquatic > Marine > Oceanic | place: Arctic Ocean: Canada Basin | collected... | reverse complement strand
GCGTCGTAAGGCAACCAAAGACTATGTCTTAGGTGGCAAGACCATTAAGGCAGGCGATAAGGTTGTTATGTGGTATATCTCAGGTAACCGCGATGAACGAGCCATTGACAAGCCTAACGAATTTATTATTGACAGAGATCGTGCGCGACAGCATTTGTCTTTTGGCTTTGGTATTCACCGCTGCATGGGTAATCGCCTTGCGGAGATGCAGATAAAAATTCTTTGGGAAGAAATTCAGAAGCGTTTTCATATGGTAGAAGTGGTCGGCGATCCAGTATTGGTGCCGTCAAACTTTGTCCACGGCTTCACTGACCTGCAAGTAGTACTGCATAGCCACTAAGTTTGTTTAGCGTGTTATGGCAAAAGCCAGTTCAATGAACTGGCTTTTTTTTGTCCTGCTAATTTCTGGGCAGCGCTAAGGTTCGCGGAAGTGTCTTCATTGCACAGTCAATGCTGTAAATTACCCTAGGGTCAAAGCATATTAGTGCGGTGTTCAGCAAACAGACTCATCACTGAGTTCATTTAACAAAAGGGATAAAACTATGCCGACGTTTACGCAAGGCGAGGTAAAAATTGAATTTCAAGAGTTTGGCAAGGGCACACCCATATTGCTAATTGCGCCAGGTGGCATGCGTTCAGCCATTTCGATGTGGAGCCACAGTCCTTGGAATCCTATTGACGTGCTGCAAGATCATTACCGAGTTATTGCAATGGATCAGCGCAACGCCGGCAATTCCTTCGCGCCAGTTGCAGTAGGTGATGATTGGAATACTTACACCACTGATCAGTTGGCGTTGATGGACCATTTAGGTATAGATCAATTTCATGTGGCAGGTATGTGTATTGGCGGGCCGTACATTCTTAATTTACTTAAGCACGCGCCACAGCGCATCACCTCAGCATTGGTTTTGCAGACCATCGGTCGAGATGACAATCGCGACATCTTCTTCTCCATGTACGACATGTGGGCTGAAGATCTGTTGGCTGCCAAGTCAGATAACTATAGCCCAGAGGCCATGGCATCACTCAGGCACAACATGTTCGACAACGACTTGCCGTTGTTCTGCGTAGAAGACGATTTTGTCCGTCAGTGCACAACGCCGATGTTAGTGTTTGCTGGTAACGATGTTTATCACCCGAATGCCAGTTCCAAACACCTAGCAGCGTTGGCGCCCAATGCACAATTGGTCGAAGATTGGAAAGAGGGCGCCGACATCGCCCAAGGTCTAGATCAGGCCTTGCAGTTCTTGCAGGCTAATACTTAGGATTTAGATCCAAGGTACTCACGAGCACAAATTCCAGTTTCCGGTATTGCCGGTGGGCGGACTGGTATAAAATAGCGCCTCTTGGTGGCGAAGAACACAAACTCTTGGAACCTAGGGTTCTAATTGCGTTGGCATAGGCTGGCGCTGCGTCGATCATCTTGTCGATGCGCCGCTTAGTTGTGGCCAATAATAAACGACGACTAATAATTAAAATAAAGGAGTGATGTATGTCACTGGTTGCAGTAATGGAAACGAATAAAGGCACTATTAGGTTAGATCTGTACGCAGAGGAAACACCCATGACCGTGGCGAATTTCGTCAATTTGGTTGAGCGTGGTTACTACAATGGCCTAGCGTTCCATAGAGTCATCCCAGAATTCATGATTCAGGGCGGCTGTCCTCAAGGCACAGGCACCGGTGGCCCTGGCTATCGTTTCCCAGATGAGTTTGTGTCTACTCTAAGACACGATGCCCCGGGCAAATTTTCTATGGCCAACTCTGGTCCCGGTACCAATGGCTCACAGTTTTTTATAACCCATGTGCCCACACCTTGGTTAGATGATGCGCACACTATTTTCGGAGCGGTACAAACTGATGCAGATCAGGACATCGTCAATGAAATTGGTCAGGGTGATGTAATTGAGTCCGTAACTATTGAAGGCGAGACCGCCGCTTTGCTAGCATCGGTGACACAAGTTGCAGACTGGAATGAGGCTATGGGCGAAGCCTAAAGAGCTCAGCCAGCAAATGGGTTCATGCGGTGAAACTATTTTGAGTTGTCGAGGGGGCAGCTTATGCATAGTCAGGGTGAACCAATTTACTCAACCATCTTGCGAATTTGCAGGATGGTTGGCAGCAAACAGCCGCTTGCTAATTGCCGTTGGCAAACAGCATTGGCGTTATCAGACTAGTCGGCACTGATAATTGAGGACTAAATAGGGGAGGCATCAATGAGCGACGATTTTCTTTTTTCCGGATTGAAAGTGTTGGATATGGGCAGTTGGATTGCAGGCCCAGTGGCATCTACCATATTGTCTGACTATGGTGCCCAGGTAATCAAGGTAGAGGCGCCAGAAATCGGTGACGGCTACAGGGCTTTCGCTGGCATGGCCTCAACCCCCACCCACGCAGAAAATTACACCTGGGAGATGGACAACCGCAATAAGCGCTCAATCACCCTGAACCTCAAATCTGACCAAGGCCGAGCAATTCTGCTTAAGTTGGTTGAAGAGTGCGATGTATACGTCACCAACTTGCCACACCCCATGCGCCGAGCCTGGCAGCTCAGCTACGAAGATCTCGCACCACTGAACCCAAAAATGATTTATGCATCGTTAACCGCCTACGGTGAGTTGGGTCCAGAACGAGATCGTGAAGGCTTTGATTTGGTTGCCTACTGGTCACGTTCCGGGCTTATGGACTTAGTGCGCTCACCCGGCGCACCTCCCGCGCCTGCACTGCCGGGTATGGGAGACCATCCCACCTCGGTAAGCTTATACGCGTCAATTCTTACTGCATTGTTTAGGCGCCAACAAACTGGCGAGGGTAGTCATGTACACACCTCGCTACTGGCTAATGGCATTTGGTCTGCATCTTGTATTGCCCAAGGAACTTTTGCCGAGGCAGATTTCACCGATTACTATGCCAGTCAGCCACGCCTATTTGCGCGGCGTATGTACGAGGCCGCAGATGGCCGTTGGATGCAGTTCAGTATGGTGCGTACAGACGAGGAGGTTGACCTGATGTTCGCGGCTATGCAGCGGCCAGAGTTGTTACTCGATCCGCGCTTTGCCACTTCAGATGCTCGACTCGAATTTGGCGACCAACTGGCAGAAGAAATGGTGCTGATTATCAAAACTAAGTCATCTGAGCAGTGGATGTCTGAGTTTCATGCAATTGGGGTGCCTTCGGCTCTTGTGGGCCAAGTGGCCGACCTACCTACAGACCCGCAAGTGATTGCCAATAACATGGCCTTTGCACCGCCAGATGGTATAGATATGCCATTGGTGATTAAGCACCCGCTAAATATTGACGGCCTAGCAACCAAGACCATGCTCAAGGCGCCAGAAATGGGTCAACACACCAGTGAGGTTTTAGCGGAAATGGGATACTCAGAGGCGGAAATCACCGCCTTCCAAGAGCAAGGTATCGTTTAAGCCGGCGCAAGGATTTTTCGGCGCTTAATGTATCGGGACGTTGGGCCAAAATAATGCCTTGCCGCTCAATTCAAAGTGCCGTGTCGCGTCTTTGTTTGTGTTTAAATCAGAAAATACAAAAACGTAATCTTAGGTCATTGATGCAACCTCAAATTCCCGCGCTGCGCGATTTAGTCCTTATTGGCGGTGGCCATAGCCATGTCCAGGTACTGAAAAAATTCGCCATGAACCCGGTCCCCGGCGTTCGTTTGACGCTTATCTCTGAGAGTGCGCTCTCACCTTATTCTGGCATGTTGCCGGGCTATATCGCAGGCGCTTACAGCGCAAAGGACATCAATATTGCGTTAGGGTCACTGTGTGTTTTCGCCAAAGCTCGGCTCATCTGTGCCCAGGTCACAGGTATAGACCCAGAAGAAAATACTGTGCAACTGGCTGACAGGCCAAGCTTGCGTTTCGACATATTGTCGCTGAACTGCGGCGCCGAACAAGCGCCAGTGATGGGCCAAGGCATTCGGGTAAAGCCGTTGAATAAATTCATGCCCCAGTGGTCTGCCATCAAAAAATCTATGCATGCTGAAACTGATAAGCAGCACAGTATTGCAATTATTGGTGCCGGTGCAGGTGGGGCAGAGTTGGCCTTGGCCTTTAGAGCAAGCCTGCCAGCGCAAACAGCCATTCATCTGGTTGGGCCAACACTCCTGCCCGGCCACGGCGCTGGCGCTGTAAGCCAGCTCAAGAAGGTTCTGAGCGAGAGGAAAATTGCCTATGTCTGTGACCGCCTTGCTGCAGAAGAGACAAATTCCGTGGATGGTACGGTTAACTTAAAATTACAGTCTGCAAGGAATTCTATTCGCGCAGATCACGTGTTTTGGGTCACAGATGTGCGGGCGCCGCAGTGGTTGAACGCGACCGGCATAGAACAAGATGAACGAGGTTTTTTGCGTGTAGATAACCGTCTCCGCAGTCTTTCACACCCGCATATTTTTGCCGCTGGCGATGTTGCCCATCTGGTGGCTCAAGAACGCCCTAAGGCCGGAGTGTATGCTGTGCGTGCAGGGCCAATTTTGGCGGATAATTTGGCCCTAGCAATTCAAGGCCTAAGTCTAGCTGGGTCCAGGAGCCAATTTCGACCCCAGCGCTACCACCTAAATTTGATCGGCTGCGGCGATGACACAGCCATTGCTTCTTGGGGTCCCCTGGCAACTCGCGGGCGCATTTGGTGGCGACTCAAGCAATGGATTGACGAAGGGTTTATGCGCCGCTTCAATGATCTACCGATAATGCCAACACTCGTACACGAACTACCCAGCGCGTTAGCCCAGCACCTGCCTGATGACTTAATGCGTTGTGGCGGCTGTGGTGCAAAGCTGGCGGCAGATCCGCTGCGCCGAGTGTTGGCGCGACTGCCCAAACAATTCTCGGTGAACCTCAAACTGGGTATTGGTGATGACGCTGCAGAAGTCATCAATACTGGGCCGACCACATTGGCCACTGTAGATGGCTTTCGCAGCATGGTTAGCGATCCTTATCTATTTGGTCGAATAGCCGCTCACCATAGCCTCAACGATATTTTCGCTATGGCGGCAAAACCTACCGCCGCTTTAGCTTTCGTTACGGTACCGCTGATGGCTGAGGCCATGATGGAAGACGAGCTGTTCCAACTTATGAGCGGTCTAGTTGATGTACTCAATGCCCACGATGTTGTGCTGGCCGGTGGCCACTCGGCAGAGGGCGCAGAGTTGAATTTGGGGCTAACCGTACTGGGCGCCAGTGCCGGCGAGGTCAGCACTAAGGCCGCCGCACAAATTGGTCATGGCGTCATTTTGACAAAACCTTTGGGTACCGGTGTGGTGCTAGCAGGGGACATGCGTGGTCAGGTAGATAGCCAACTTTCCAGTGCATGTATGGCATCAATGGATCAAAGCAATTGGCCCAGTATTGCGGTGCTGGTTGCGCATGAAGTAGGGGCGTTGACCGACGTCACCGGATTTGGTTTAGCTGGGCATTTGGGCGAAATTTTGCGCGGCGCAGGTTGCGGAGTGAAGTTGCGTTTAGCTGATATACCCCTGCTACCAGGTGCGGAAGATTTGGTTCGTCAGGGCATTGCCAGTTCTTTACAAAAGGCTAATGCGCTCGTGCTACAAGACTATAAGTTCATTGATATTGAGCACGATAACCCTCGATTGCAGTTACTTGTAGATCCGCAAACTTCCGGAGGCATGTTGGCCACACTACCTCAAGAACAAATAGCAGACTGTTTGGCTGAGCTGAACAACCTTGGCTACCAGGCAGTACAAATCGGCGAAATTTGTGACTCTTCTATAATGGAAATTCACTAGCAGACCCACACTAGTTAAAGCACTCAATAGAAACCTTATTAGAGAATCAAAGTAGAGAATCGAGCCGAAGTTGACACGGCTACCTAACCAGTGCGCTAAAAATACTCCGCCATTGCCGGCCTAAACCGATCCATGTCTACTAAGAATGAATCGTGACCTTGGATGGAAGGTAAGGGTTTGAATATTACCTCGTCCACTTGGCAAGACAACTCGTCAGCCAATTCCTGTTGCTGACTAATAGGAAATAACATATCCGTAGTTACACCAATGACCAAGGCCGACTCAAGTCCCAGAGTGGAAAAACAGCTAGACAAACTACCGCCATTATCTGCGGCGTCAAATAAATCCATTGCCCGCGAAAGGTATAAATAACAGTTGGCATCAAAAGATCCAATAAATTTGTTAGCGTGGGTTTCTAAGTAAGATTCCACTTCAAAGTCAATGCCAAATGGGCTGTCCTCGTCGGTAAAACCTACTGCACGCTCGCGGCCGAAGCGTTCGCTCCATTCCTCGGCAGACCTGTAGCTGATCATGCCGAGTTTGCGCGCTAAGCGCATACCCGTTACTGGCCCGTGTTCTGCCAGCAAGTACTGACCCTTTTCCCAAAGCGGGTCTTTGCGGATAATTTCACGTTGTAACGATCGTAAGGCGATGGAATAGGGCAGGCTCCTAGCAGCAGAGGAAATAGACACTAGGCGCCTTACTTTTTTCGGGTGATTAAGTGCGAAGGCCAATGCAGTCATACCGCCCATGGAGGCACCAACGACTGTGTGCAACTGCTGCACGCCATAGTGTTCAAGTACGCTGATGGCGGTATTTGCGATGTCTTCCACGGTAAGTACAGGAAAGGTTAAGCGGTAAAGTTCGCCAGTTTCTGGATCAATGCTGGCAGGTCCAGTTGAGCCAAAGCAGCTGCCCAGAGAATTCATGCAAATCACAAAGTAGCGATTGCTGTCTATTGGCTTATTCGGCCCGAGCATGTCCTCCCACCAACCCGCAGACGGATCGACGTTGGAAGACGCCGCGTGGGCCGAGGGAGATAGTCCAGTGAAGATAAGTACGCAGTTAGATTTATCCTCGTTAAGGCTACCCCACGTCTCAAAAGCAAAAGTAGGGCAACTTAAAACGCCTCGTTTCATAGGAAACTGGCCGTCGAATTCTAGTTTTTGAACTGCTCTCACATATGCCCCGCTAATACTTGACGATGTAGGAGGCTAGAATAAGAGATCTCACCTTTGACCGCCACTGAAACAAAGCCTTGGTAGACCCACTCGGCAGTGACTCTGTTAGGCGCTATTGGGGCGTAGAGTCATCTACTGAAAATGTCTGAGCTACCTGTTCGGCGTTCATCAAAACGTCGTCAATCAACGCCAGAGCTACCTCGTCGAAGGGTATGCCAAGAAAAGCGGTAGTAGACAGTTCAATAAACAACTCGAGCAGTTGCTCTTCGCCATCTACGGCATCAAGATCAATAAAAATTTTTGTAAAGAAGGCGGTGGCTGCTATTTGACCGGTTTCGTTGAGGTGAAGTAATAATTCTTCGAGTCGAGGTTTTAAGTCGCTTTTGACTGATTCTATTGCATTCATCAGACAACATTGCATGGCTGACTGTGAACGAATTGTGAAGGCAATAAACCAGTTGAGAAATGTCCTAATGAAGTTACTGTTGTTGCAGCCAACGACGTCGTAGGATGCGCAGTAGGAGCTAAACGAGCTTGCATAAACTAATCTCTCAACGAGGGTGCCGCCGTGAAATCAATTCTGTCATTGTTAAATCCTGTGGTGATCTTTCTTGCATCAACGCCGCTACATTTTTTATTCAGTCACAATATCGTGGTGCTGAAAATTAAGGGGCAGCGCTCAGGCAAAATTTACACTATCCCTGTGACCTATTTAAAAACCAAAGGCGGCATAACTTGCATGACTGAATCTGCTGGGATTTGGTGGAAGAATCTGCGCCAGGGGCAGCAGGTAGAAATACAGTTAGCAGGCAAGTGTTTGTCGGCCTACGGTACTGCGAACGCCGATGACGTTGAAAAAATTGCTACTGCATTAGAAAAATTCTGCCGCAACAGTCGCGCCAGCGCTTATTTCGCCAAAGTAGGCTTCACCCAGGGTCAGCCTAATGAGGCGGACATTACCGCAGCAGCGCCTAAGCATGTGCTGATTGAGCTAACACTCTAACCAGTGAGCAAACTGGTTACTGAGCAAAAGTCTGCAAAAGTTTGCATAGAAGTATTGAGCATAATAGTTAAGACAATAGGCTGCGCATTCGCCAGCAGCTATTCAGCAACTTTCTAGCGACTATCGAGCGACGATCTAGCAGCTGACTAGCAACTACCTAGCAAATAGCCAGTACAAATTGGCTTGGGGTTAGCTACTCATAAATATTTCGCAAGTTTTCAACTCGGAAAATTCGTCACTCCAGGCTAGACGCTCAACATACTGATGGCGTGTATAGCCGTCAAAATGCTCCAACATATATTCTTTCACCGCTTGCTCAAAAAGGTGCAATCCATCCCTAACAGTTGGCGCCGTAATGCGAACTTCAATATCAAAGGGTTCAATAGGAAACTCGTCCTGATCATAGCCCCAAATATCTTTCATCTTGTAGGCGATAGGATCAACTGGCTTTAATTCTAATGTTTTTGCGTCAACCTGGCCGCCTTGGCTGGGTTCCCATATCCAATTCTCATGCTGCATGTTGCTGGCTCCTTTTGCGCGATCAAGCTCTGATAGTGAGGGGTGCCCACTCTCCCGTGGCGCAGTACTGTAACCGCAAACTTAACCAATATCTCTACAAGATGTAACTAACAAGAGAATAACCCACCAAAATTGATCATAGTTATGAATTGTCTAATATTGCTTAGACTTAAAGTGTTCGAACCCAGATAGCATGCTCCCGTCTTCGCTATTCCATGCGCGAGTAATGAGCAGAACAGGAGTTGTAGGAATGAACACGAAAGTCGATCTAGTTGATCCGCGGGATAATGCTGCGGGTTCGACCACTGACGATACATTTTCCAAGGCCATTGCTACCCGGTCTGCGGGGCTACGAAAGCTCCAAGATTTTATTCCACGCGCGGGCAGGGCTTATCAGGCCACGCGGAATCTTGACCATGGCATAGGCCAGCACGCCAACGTATCCAACCTCTCACCGTATCTTCGTCATCGACTGATCACCGAAGAAGAGGTGCTAGCAAGTGTACTCTCCGAGCACAGCGAAAAGGGTGCGTTTAAGTTTATTCAGGAAGTCTTCTGGCGCAGTTATTGGAAGGGCGCTCTTGAGCATCGCGGCAAGCTTTGGCCAGAATATCAACAAAATCTCAGTTGGAATTTGGAAAGCCTGCGCAAAGACACAAAACGCTGGGTAACTTACCAACAAGCAGTGACAGGAACCACTGACATTGCGCCCTTTAACGAATGGGTAAAAGAGCTTGTCACTACTGGGTATGTGCACAACCATGCGCGGATGTGGTTTGCCAGTGTGTGGATTTTTACTTTTCAGCTGCCCTGGGAGTTAGGGGCAGATTTTTTTCTGCGTAACCTGCTAGATGGAGATGCGGCTTCTAATACCCTAGCCTGGCGCTGGGTAGCCGGCCTCCACACCAAAGACAAAACTTATTTGGCTACGGCCAGCAATATTCGCAAATGTTCCGGGGAGCGGTTCGCGGATTCGTGTGACTTCTCATTAGGGTTAAAGCGACTTGCCACTACCGCGCAACCGCAACAGGAAAATCTATCGCCAGCGGCGCTGCAAAAAACGCCTATAGAGTGGCCAAAACCTTTAAGTTGTTCGCTTGAACCAAATACAGTCGCAGGATTACTGCTAACAGAAGACGACCTTTGCACAAAGCTGCCTTTTCAACCGTCGGCGATCGCAGCTTTGACCGCATCATCTAGAAGTCCCGTTGCACCAACTAGCGAATTGGTTCAGCAATTCACTCGAGGCGCCATTAAAGACACCTTGCAGCGACTAGCCGACGAATCGGCAGCTCAGGTGGTCGAGCATGCTCTGACGGAAGAAGAGATCGTCAACTGGGCAGTTGAGCAAAAGATCCAGCAATTGTTGCACCCCTATGCACCATCGGGGCCCACGCAAATGCGCTTACTCAATTTGGCGCCAAAGTTAGCGGCAAGGGGCATACAGTTAACGCCATTTATGCGCGACTATGATCGGTTGGTCTGGCCTCATGCCAGTAAAGGGTTCTTTCAAATGGGTAAGCAGATCCCAAACTTTTTATCGGTCATGGAGTTGGGTCAAAATCTCAGCGCTGACAGAACGCTTTGCGGCTTTTAGAGCAAAAAAAGAAAGCCTAATTGCGAAAATATAATCGTAGGCGGTTAATTGATTTTGCAGTAGCTTGTTGAACTTCAGCCAGTTGGAGTGCGAGTAAATGAGTGTTGCGATCAACCGTCCGATTAGTCGACGTAGAGTTATTCAAGGTGTCGGTGCAAGTTTGGGTGTCTTAGCCTTGCGCGGTTTTTCTGTTCAGGCCAGCGAGCCAGTACACTTCACCCATGGCGTAGCCAGTGGCGACCCATTGGCAGACCGAGTCATTTTATGGACCAGAGCCATCCCAGGATCCGGCAACCACAGTAATGTCAGCGCGCTTTGGCAAATGGCCGCAGATAATGAATTTACCCAAATTTTAGCCAGTGGCAATGCCAGCGCTACCAACGATAGCGACTATACAATAAAAGTTGATGCAACTGACTTAGCCCCTAACCAGAAATACTTCTATCGATTTATCGTAGACGGCATAAGTAGCCCCATTGGACAGACCAAAACTTTACCCCTGGGCATAGTCGATGAATACAAAATTGGCGTCGCCTCCTGCTCCAATTATCCCCAAGGTTATTTCAATGCCTATAAACATATGGCAGAAAGCGATTTAGATCTGGTCCTGCATTTAGGCGATTATATTTACGAATATGCACAGGGTAGGTATGCAAGCAAAGTAGCCCTAGAGCAACTGGGCAGGAATGTTCAGCCAACTACGGAAATACTCAGCCTCGAAGACTATCGCATGCGTTACGGGCTATATCGCACCGACCCGGATTTACTCGCCTTGCACCAACGACATGCCTTTATTTGCGTTTGGGATGACCATGAACTGACTAATAATACTTGGAAGGATGGCGCGGAAAATCACAACGAAGGCGAGGGCGACTTTCATCAACGCATGCGCGCTGCGCGGCAGGCCTACCACGAGTGGTTGCCCATTAGAGTAAAACCCCAAGGCGATCAAGCGCCCATATATCGCTCATTCCAAATCGGTCAGCTTGCAGACCTGCATATGCTAGACACACGCCTACATGGCCGCGACCGCGGCTTAGAGTATGCGAAGGATTTAACCTATCAATCGCTGGCCTTTGATATTCGAGATCCAAAATCAGTCAATGCTATATCCGACACTGCGGCAGCATTGTTGCAGGAGGGCGAGCGACAAAGGGTATTATTGCCGTTCGATCTTTCCAGCGGCAAGCCGGTAGCCATTACCGATTACGCAAAAATAGCCGATTTAGATGCCCAATCATTGCCCGAGGGCTGGTCTTACTTACCCGATGCAGAGGCATTCAGGCGTGACAAACTAGATAATACACAGCGCACTATTCTAGGCTTTGACCAGGAAGAGTGGTTAGCCAAAGAACTCGAATCGGGTAAAGCCAGAGGCAGCGAGTGGCAAATCATTGGACAGCAGGTATTGATGGGTAAAATGTCCTATCCACACGTGTCCACGGCCTTAACCCTCAGTAATTGCCCTGATTTTTGAGGTTTCTCTTTGTTGCCCGCTCACTTTCTGTGAACTAGTTCACATTTTTAGAAATTACGTTGTTTTTTAAGCGCCTATTTCGTCTCTTTTTGTCCCAATTTTTTCATTTGTCCACGCCTAATCGTGGACGGTGCACCTCCTATGTTTTTAGGTTTCTTTTTCTGACTAATTTGTTTTTACGGTGGCATATATATGCCTTCCAGCACACCATCCCATTCGCTTACATGGAAGCCTTTACCTCTTTGGTTTGGTCCTTTGTTATTCCACGCTTCTGCTGGCGTTCCCCCATTTAGGTTTTGGTGGGGGCGAACATGGTTGTACCAGTTTCTGAAGATATGCAGGCTGGATGTCATTTCATCGGCGGGGATGATTACTTGTTTGGTGTGTTGTTTTAACGTGCCAAAGAATCTTTCAATTCTTCCATTTTGCCAAGGGCAGGCCACTTCTGTGGTTTGGTGCTTTATACCTAAAAACCATAAACCGAAGCGGAACAGTTTGGAGGTAAAACACGCTTCATTGTCTGTGCGTAAAAATTTGGGCTGACCATATTGTTCTATGAGATTTAGTAATGCCCGTAGCAGTGCAATGCTGGTTTTGCGCCGCACAGACATTAAGCCGATACACGCTCTGGTGCCTGCATCTATACAACCCAATAGCCTGTGGGGTTGGTTATTGTTGTCATTGATCTGGGTTAAATCCATTTGCCAGAGTTTGTATCTGGGAATGGGGGCAGGGGGCTTTGCTTTGATGCGCCTGCGCTCCAACAACACTTCATGTTCGTAGCGAGACACCGGTTTATAAACCCAAGACTTGCTGACGGTCATAGCTTTGGAGTTGGCATATAGCCGGTTAAAAACGAAAGCCAACTTGTGCCCGCTGTAAGTTGGGTAAAGGGCAGCAAGCTTAATAATCTCAGTAATGACCCATTGGGGTTTAGGGAGATATTTGGTGCCGTACTTTTTTTGCGCTAGCTCGTCTTTAGAGCGTCTGCGGATATAGGTGAGTGGTTTTTGGAAAGAGATTAACCAACAGTATGTGATCGTTGTGATAATGACTGCCCAAAGTGTAAGGCTTAAAACTGTAAGCATTTGCTGACTTTTTCTTCAGTAAAAACCCACTAATATCAGTGTTTTATTTAGTTTCTATCGATTTTTCGATGAGCCGTGTTACGCAACCGTTGGTCGGTTTGTTTGGACTAGGGGAGGTGCTTTAATAAATTGGTGTAAATATAAACGAGCTACGGGGGCGAGCTTGCAAACGTCTGGACAACTATTATTTTGGTTAATGCTGGCGCTTTCTAATCGTTCAGAGCGAAGCCTGTCAGCCTCGCTGCAACTTAACTGAGATCTTTTGCGGGTGTTTACTAAACGAACTTAGTCCATGTCTCTAGTGGTGCTCTATCTGAAACCAAGCTATTCACATCTGCCTCTGGGTTTTTATGCCCAATGGCCATGCCACAAAACAGCATTAAGTTGTCTTCTGCGCCGACAAAGTTTGCTACCGCTTGTGATCTGTTTGCCCAAGCTTCTTGTGCGCAGGTGTCCAGCCCTTCTTCTTGTGCCAACAGCATAAATGTTTGTAAAAACATGCCTAGGTCTGACCATTGAGGTGGCCCCATAGTTTTGTCTATAAAGCAGAAGAATGCGGCAGGCGCATCGAAAAACTTAAAGTTTCTGGCTAGGTGTGCAAAGCGGCTGGGTTTGTCCTCTCGCGGAATGTTCAGCAGTTTGTACATGTCTTCGCCCACTTTAAATCTGGAGTCGCGGTAGGGGGAGGGCAATTCCTTGGGGTAAATTTCGTAAGCTGGGGTTTCTCTGGGATCAGTGTCTGCCAAGAATTGGTGGAACTTTGGCATGCTTGGTCCATTAATTACGAACACTCGCCATGGCTGTACGTTGCCGCCTGAGGGCGCGCGCGCGGCCTTTTCTAGTAGCTGAGATATCTGTTCATCAGATACTGGGGTGTCTAGAAAAGAGCGGATTGATCTTCGCGCTTCTACGGCTTCGCTAACTTTCATAAGGTGTCCTAAATTTTTCGGCGTAAGCTATATATTTTTCTAGACTGCCTCTAATGACTAAAATCAATCAGAAGAAGGCTAGAAAAAGTTTAGCGGGGTTGTTTGATAGGCAAGACATAGCCGCCAATTGGCGGCTATGTGCAACGTGCTAGCGCAGCTGCCTAGTTAAAGACACCGTTAAAGGCATCTTCATTGAAGCCTATTAACAGTGTTTTGCCTACTACACTGGTGGGTGCGCGTAGATTGCCTGTGCTGCCTAACATGGCGTCTATGGCTTCATCTGTGGCTGCACTGCCACCTTTGAATTCAATGACTTTTTTGCCTTTTGCCACAATCATTTTGCTTGCTTTGGCCAGCAATGCTTGGGCGTCTTCCCGCTGTAGCTTGCGACTTGCAGGCACAGTGGTTGCTATTGTTATGTTGCTTGCTTCCAAAAACTTGGATGCTCGAGTACAGCTGGTTCAGCCGCTGCGAAAATAATACCAATCTACTTTCTTTGCCATTTCATTGTCCTATGATGTGGAGGCTCATAATAAGAGGAGGGCGGCCACAATGACAACATTTGCGATAGATTTTGACACCACATCTTTGGCGGAGACTCAATTTACCTTTGCCGATGGCGTTGCCACTTTAACGCTGCACAAGCCCGACCTGCGCAACGCCATATCCACCGTTATGCTCGCCGAGTTGATTTATTTGCTTGAGTGCTGCGAGCGCGATGATTCTGTGCGGGTGGTTGTTTTGCAGGGCGCCGGCAGTGGCTTCTGCCCCGGGGATAATTTGCGTGGTATGGGTCCGCTGCCGGATGATTTTCAGTTTATGCCCACCAGTCCTGTAACCCACGCGGGCATTCAGCAGCGCCTGCGCGGCATGAGCAAACCCACCATTGCCGCACTCCATGGTTTCGCCTTGGGTGTGGGTCTGGATCTGGCCATGGCTTGTGATTTTCGTATTGTGACTGTCAATGTGAGGCTACAAGACCAACGGGTTATTGATCGCGGCATGCACGCCGTTACCGGTTGTGCTTGGCTGCAAACCCGCGCCATTGGTAGCGCTCGGGCCTTGGAGTTTTTGATTTTGGGCGAGGCTATTGACGGCGAAACAGCTAAAGCTTGGGGCATGGTGAGCAAAGTGGCCACTGAAGATGAATTCAGCCAGACCTTAATTGCGTTAACTCAGCGCCTTGCTAAGGCGCCCACCAAAGCCATTGGATTAATGAAGCGTCAGATATACGCCGGTGAAACAATGAGCCATGAGGACTTTATGGCCTTTGCTGCACCGCTTATTACGCAGATTGAGATTAAGGATCGGCAAGAGGGCATTCAGGCCTTCTTAGAAAAACGGCCCGCAAATTTTTCCGGCACTTAGTTCTCACTGCAAGGAAGTTGCGGATGATTTTTTGCGCAGTGCATTTAGCACTTCGTTTCTTCTGCGCTACTCAGTACTCTTGGGCTGGATAAAGATTTTTATATTTGGAGGAGAGCAGCATGGCACCCATACCCAAGGGCAGTACAGTAGCAGTAACAGGTGGCGCAGGTTTTATCGGCGGCTGGGTAGTTAAACTGCTCCTAGACAAAGGCTATCGTGTTCGCGCCTGTGTCAGAGACGTTAACGACGCTGCTAAAACCCAATTCCTACGCGACATGCCAGGATACGCATCAGGTCGACTGAAACTGTATTCTGCAGACCTTGATCAACCCGGTTGCTTCGACGAGGCCTTTGCCGGTTGCCAAGGGGTTTGCCATGTTTCCCACGTTAGCGACTATGACGACCAAGATTACGTACGCGGCGTGTGCAAACACGTGATTGATAGCATCAATAAATCTGGCACAGTCAATCGTGTCATCGTTACCTCAAGTATTGCCGCCATTATCTCTGAAGCAGATTTAAATGAACTGCAACGCCGGCCTGTGTTCTACGAGGACCGCTACCCAGATGAGGAAAACCCCAAGCGAACCACTGCCAAGGGCCAAGGTTACTCCATGGGTAAAGTTGAGCTTGAACGGATGTTTACAGATGCCGCCGAAGCCAATGGTGAATGGGATTGCATTCGGGTTTGCCCGGCTGACAATGTTGGGCCTATTTTGGCGGCCCATCAAAAAGACAAAGGTCCCTGGCAGAACAATATTGAAATGATGCTGAAAGGTAAGTACTACCAAAACGGTGCTTACAGACCATGGATGACGGTAGACGTGCGCGACGACGCCGAGTGTCATATTCGCTTGCTAGAAAACGTGGATGTTAAAAACGGCGACCGTTACATCGCTTGGTCTACTGACACCATTAACGTGGAGGATGTTTGCGCGTCCATTAATCGTCTGTTGCCGGAACTGGGACACGACACCCCCGAAGTCACAGATACCTTCCCAGAACATATACAGGCCAGAGAAGCAAAAATGCGCGCTATTTGGGCGGGCTGCGATCTGCGCAATGATCGAATTAAGGCAGTTACCGGCATTGAGTTTAGGTCACTGGATACCTCCATCAGGGACTGTGTGGAGTCTCTTTTGTCAGTAGCTGGTGTGCAGCCGCAATTAAGAGATGGCTTTACCTTACCCAAAAACAGTTAGGTGGCTCTTTTGAGCCGCTCATGACGGCTCGATTACTCGATTTGTACCATAGGCAGAAACAATGAAACTAGAAGACAGCTGGATCAAAGCTAGAGAGGCCTGGGATTTTCGCGGCGAGCAGCGCCCTGATTTTGCCATTGATCCTCGGTCTGATCAGGAATCGGTGTGGGATTACCCACGACCACCGGTGATTGTTGATGACAAGCGCAGCGTTGCAGTACGCAGTAGCAGCGGCACACTGTTGTTAAAGACCAATGCTGCTAGGCGAGTGCTGGAAACTGCCAGTCCACCGACCTTTTATTTACCCGCTGAAGATCTGTGTGTGGCGCTAGAGCCCGCCAGTGGCAGTTCATTTTGCGAGTGGAAAGGGGCTGCTGAATACTTTCAGTTTGAAGGTGAGGTCATTGCTTGGCGCTACCCCGAGCCTTTCGACAGTTTTACCAGTGTCGCCGGCTGGATTTGTTTTTATCCAGCGCTGACCCAATGTTCGGTAGACGGTGAAGCCGTCCGCGCGCAGGCCGGAGGTTTTTACGGCGGGTGGGTGACAGATGAAATTATCGGCCCTTACAAAGGCGAACCCGGCACCAGCGGTTGGTAAGCGCCTAAGCTGCGCGCTACTCGGCGCCTACTCGGCGCCTACTC
>Ga0114995_10001444_pt1 | contig 16800 bp, 10 predicted proteins | sample ArcticOcean_MG_C_11_FD_87038 | JGI IMG/M metagenome (GOLD analysis project Ga0114995, IMG submission 87038) | Marine microbial communities from western Arctic Ocean - ArcticOcean_MG_CB2_154 | ecosystem: Environmental > Aquatic > Marine > Oceanic | place: Arctic Ocean: Canada Basin | collected... | reverse complement strand
TTACCTCTTCTTTTGAAGACATAGAACTAGGCTTAGTGATAACTTCCGATGCGTTTGAAGTATCCGCTAACACACGAATTTCTAATATCTTCCTTTTAGCTCCACGCACTATTTCGGCTACTTCACCACTCACAGGGGAGGTGAAAACAATAGCCGGGTTATGCTTGTCGTGAAACAGAGGGGTTCCCTTTTTAACTTCGGCACCTTCTTTGAGAAGAAGCTTAGGGATTAAGCCGTGAAAGTCTGTTGGTTTGATAGCGTATACGCTACCTGCAGTAGACTCTTTAAGAGTATTTTCTGCTGCTCCAACAAGTCTTATATCCGCTCCTTTGCGAATTTTTATGGTTCTAGACATCTGGTGATTATCCTTTACTTTTGGAGCGCAAAAATAAGTAATTGTAATGGTTACAATAGTGTTTAAAATATCAACGAAATAGTTTAGAATGATTCTAAATAAAACAAGAAACTCTTACCACGCAAAGTGTATAGAGCAATATAACATGAATAAAATCACTATTTTTTTCTTCACCTTTTTTTGTGGATTAATACAAATCTCACACGCAGAAGTGTCATTCTTACCTACAGATGATGAAAGTATAGACACTAGAAACAGGATACACAAGGAGTATATTAAGACCCTTCAAGTCAGAAATGCTGAGGCTTACCCCTCATACCCGACAATTCCATTGAACAGTAATGATTTCCTATCCTACTCTTTTGATGACCTAAGTAATTTAGACGAAGATTATGTAATAAAAGTATTTCACTGCACGTACGACTGGAAAATATCTGATTTACAGTCTAACGAATACCTGAGAGGGTTTCCAGAGTTACCAATTACAGAGTTTGAACCTTCATTTAATTCTGCCATACCTTATGTAAACTATCAGTTCGACTTTCCTAATGATATGATGATTCCCTTAATGAGTGGTAATTATATTATTCAAGTAGCTCCAGATGATGATTTAGATAATCCGATTTTCACTTCTAGAATAATTATCTACGAGCAGCTTATAAGATACAGAGCACAATTAAAAGAGTCTAGCATAATCTCAAATCGAAATAGTCACCAAGAGTTAGATTTTGACTTGGTTTATAACGGTTATGAAGTTTTCAGGCCATATGACGATATAGAAAATGTAGTTCTTCAAAATTTTAATTGGGACAACAGTATTTCAGATTTAGAACCCGTTTTCGTTAAGAATAATGAAATCAGTTACGACTATGGCGAAGAGAACAATTTCTCTGGAAATAACGAGTACCGCTTCTTTAGCACAGCCAATATATCAGGAACCTCCCCAAGCATGCATTCTTTAAAGATCAATGCTAAAACTCTAGTTCCAGAGATAGAACTGAAGCGTGACGAGTTTAGACCGTATAAACTTTACACGACATTTCCTGATATTAATGGTGATTTCAAAGTCAATAGTCTACTGGGATTTAATGACGATCTGGAGGCTGAATACTGCCAAGTGACATTTGTCCTAAATAAAGAAACCCCAATGTCCAACGCTCAAAAAATTCATATCTTAGGGGGATTTAACTTCAATCAACTCACCTCTGAAAGTCAAATGCAGTATAATTACACGTTAAAACGTTATGAATTAACGACCCTTCTAAAACAAGGGTATTACAACTACACATACGCATTGGTTGAAGATGGTGAATTAGACTTGTCTTTTGTGGAAGGAAGCCATTTTCAAACAGAAAATGACTTTCATATCTTCACCTATGACACGAACCCTAACCTAGGCTATGATAGAGTGATAGGCATGTATAAAACAGATACTTTTAACAACTAAAAAAGGCACATTAATATTTTTGTGACTTTTCTGTTCTAATTCATCGAATATTTTACTTTTCTTGCATTGGATTTATGAAAGCAGCAGTTAGTCAAAACATAGAAATTAGCGTAGTCCCAAGATTCGAGGAATTGAAGAGCAGCTCTGTGAACAATAGTTTTATACACTCTTACAAGGTCACTATCGTCAATAGAAATATATTCTCTGTGAAAATTTTAGAAAGATGCTGGTTCATTTTCGATTCTACAGAAGGAAGCTATACTGTTTTTGGTGAAGGTGTGATAGGTGAAAAACCTGTTATTGAGCCTGGGGACTCTTACAAATACAACTCTTATTGTGAAATGACAAACGACATCGGAAGAATGAGAGGGTTCTACAATTTAAGAAACGAACTTAGCGGAGAAGTCTTTAAGGCTACAATCCCTACCTTCAATCTAGAGACTCCTTTCTCTATGAACTAATGACAAAGTACTTATTTACTCTATTATTAATTGAAGCAATTTCTTGTTCTGCAGATTTCACGAGAACTCCTTTTTACAAAGGAGTTAATCTCGTAGGAACTTCTCAGGTTCAAAAAAGCGACATTTATGATGACCTAATTAAAGTAAAAGTCAATAGCGTATCTATTGTCCCTTTTGCTTACGGAAACTCCAATAGTGGAGAATTAACCATTAAAACAAACTGGCAGTGGTGGGGTGAAAGCATAGAAGGTTCAAAAGAATTAGCGAAAATGGCTAAGGAAAAAGGAATGAAAGTCATGCTAAAGCCTCAAATATGGTTTGATGGAGGAAGATATACCGGTAACGTAAACCTGGAATCAGAAGAGAAATGGAAGCGATTCGAAAACTCTTACGAAGAATACATTTTACACCACGCAAAAAGCGCTTCTGATTTAGAATTAGATGTTTTCTGCATTGGTACTGAGCTCAAAGAATTCGTACTGAACAGACCCGCTTTTTGGAAAGAGCTAATCTTTAAAGTAAAAGCTATTTATAAAGGAAAACTCACCTACGCAGGAAACTGGGATAGCTATAAATTAATGCCTTTCTGGGAAGAATTGGATTACATAGGCGTAGATGCTTATTTCCCTTTATCAGACTCGGACACTCCTACTGTAGAGGAGGTGAAAGATGGATGGTCTGGTCCTATCGCAGAACTAAAAGAAATTTCAGAAACAAATAACAAGAAAATTCTCTTTTGTGAATTCGGGTTTAGAAGCATCTCCAAATGCGGTATGAAGCCTTGGGTTTCTGACAGAGGTGGTGAATTGAATTTGATAGCCCAAAGAAACTGTTATCAGGGAACATTCGAAAGCGTATGGACTGAACCTTTTATGGCTGGTGGTTTTTTATGGAAATGGTATCCTGATCATGAGAAATACGGTGGACCTCATTGTAAACGATTTACTCCTCAAAACAAACCTAGTCAGCAAATTATTTCAGATTTCTTTTCTCGAAAGTAACTTTTCTTAGCTGGATGCGCTTATTTCCAATACAGCCCACGAACTCACTCCTTGGCTAGAGGTCAGTTCTAAACGCAACTCATACTGACCTGTTTCAGGAAGAGTAAAATTATACTCGTCATTAATTAAGGAACTTCCTAAGGCGTAAGTTTGACTTTCTATTAGGATTTCGCTCGCATATAAATAAGTCTTCATTTCGGTAATCATTGCTACGCAGGAGGCCTGTAGATTCAACTCAAAACTTAAATCCCCATCAATTAATGAGACTAAACATTGGAGAGAAATATTATCGGAATTTAAAGAATCCATAATAGGATAATACGGGTTTTCTATAGAGAGAATATAGTCTTTGTCAGAAAAATTTCCTTCATCGTCATAGACTCCTATCGTTAAATCATAAATTCCTATAATACTATCCGGGAATATTATTTCTGGAGAATATTCATAGCTATTCCCTATAAGATCTGTTATACCTAAATATTCAAAAGCATCTGGTTCAGCACATGAAACCTGAGGTATGTCAGACTTCTTAGAAATAAAAAATCGTGCTGTATTTAGACCTGAATCATCTGACAGATTAAAAGTTAAATCAAACCCCTCTCCTGCTATAACTGTGAGCGAATCAGTAAGAGTTTCCCCTTCGAAAAAAGTCTCAATGGAAGGAGGAGTATCATCATTTTTTTCAACACACGAAGTAAAGCAAAGTGCTAATCCAATGCTAAATGCTATATAATTTACTTGCACCATTTTATGGGTTCAATTTTTTGATTGATTAAATATTTATTGGCAGCGCTAAAATGTTTACTTCCAAAAAAACCCCGATAACTGCTCAAAGGAGAAGGATGAGGGGCTTTAAGGACAAGGTTCTTCTCTGTGTTTATTTTAGCGCATAACTTTTGAGCAAAACCGCCCCAGGCCATATAAACGACATTTGACTTGGTGTCATTCAGTACTTGTAGAACCACTTTAGTGAAGTCCAACCAACCTAGAGAACTATGACTATTGGACACCCCTTCTCTCACTGTTAAAGTAGCATTCAATAAAAGCACTCCTTGTTTCGCCCAAAAAGTTAAATCACCCGAAATAGGCATACTACCTATGTCTGATTTTAATTCTTTAAAAATATTCTTGAGTGAGGGCGGAATAGCCATTCCCTGAGGAACACTAAAACTTAGACCATGAGCCTGTCCATTACGAATATAAGGATCCTGACCTATTATCACCACTTTTACAGATTCAAAGGAACATAATTCAAATGCCTTGAAAACTTCATTTTTAGCTGGATAACAACGGTAATCGTCATATTCTTTATCCAAAGAACAGATCATTTCTTGGTGAAAACTACTGTTTACCAGGTCTTCTAACTTAACCTTCCATGTTCCTTCTAGCGTGGCAATCATTCCCTCAAAATTGCGTTTTTAAGATGCATTAAGAAAAACATCAACATACAAATTTTCAACAAGTTTTAAATATCCTTCGCTAAGGATATATTCTTAACTAATTTTGCGCATCTTTTTAATAGCAAGGAATGACGATGGAACCAGTAGATTTATCAGGAGGAAAGGAAGAGAAAAAGCTCTATAAGTATCAAAAAGAGTCAATCGAGGCTATATTCGAACGAATAGATAAGTATCGAGACGGCTACAATCTTCTTTTTCAACTTCCAACAGGAGGTGGAAAAACAGTGATTTTCTCTGAATTATCTAGAAGGTACATCGAGATGACCAATAAGCGTGTGCTTATTTTGACTCATAGAATTGAACTTTGTGGTCAAACTTCTCGAATGCTAGATAATCTAGGCGTTAAGAATAAGATTATCGATAGCAAAGTAAAAGATCTCCCAGAGAAAAAAGACTTCATGTGTTTCGTGGCTATGGTAGAGACACTTAACAATCGATTAAATGAAGAAAAAATAGAGATGGAGGATGTAGGCCTCCTTATTATAGATGAGGCCCACTATAACTCTTTTAGAAAACTCTTTAAATACTTTTCCAAGCAGATTATTCTGGGAGTAACTGCTACTCCGCTTAGTTCTAATGTGAAATTACCACTCAAGGATAATTACAACGAACTCATCGTAGGAGAATCTATTACATCTCTTATTGGTCAGGGATATTTGGCGAAAGCTTCCACGTATAATTATGACGTCAACCTTCGGTCTCTTAAGGTTGGAATAAACGGAGATTATACAGTAAGCTCTTCTGAGAAACTCTACAGTAACTTCCTTATGCAGGAAAAATTACTCTATGCATATGAAGAAAAATCTAAGGGAGCCAAAACACTGATCTTTAATAACGGAATAAACACTTCGAAAGCTGTTTACGAGATGTTCCTTGAAGAGGGTTATGAAATACGTCATTTAGACAATACTCATAGCGAAAAAGAAAGAGCTGATATTCTTAAATGGTTTAAAGAAAAACCTGACGCTATTTTATCTTCCGTAAGCATCTTAACCACTGGTTTCGACGAACCTACGGTAGATACGATAATCCTAAACAGAGCGACTAAGTCCCTTACTTTATTTCACCAAATGATAGGTAGAGGATCTAGAATACTAAATAACAAGAAGAATTTTACGGTTATAGATTTAGGAAATAACGCCAGAAGATTCGGTTTATGGGAGAGCCATGTAGACTGGCAGCAAATATTTAAAACTCCAAACACTTATTTAGAAGGGCTGTATTCTGATGAAGAAATAGAACGTCAATTTGTTTATGTGCTCTCTGACGACATTAAAGCTAAATTCCCTAAAACTACTTTCGAGAAATTCGAAATAAAGGATGAGTATAAGAAATCTATGGATTTAGGTGAGCGTCCTATTGAGGCTATATACAGAAGTATAGCATGTCACAAGAAAATGATTTTAGAAAATACTGAGGATGTTTTTGATGCCTTGGAGTTAGCAGAACTATTAGAAAAGGAAGTTCAGTATAGAGTAAAGCGTTTTTCTTACTGCATAGCTAAGTCAACTAAGAATTACTTGGACTGGATGCAAGAGGATTATATGAGAAAACTCAAACAGCAATTAAGACAAGAGTTAAACTAGAGATAACTTTTAGTAGTTTTAGACAGTGAATTCTGAGCACTTTATTTATTTCATAATCGGATTTTTTGTTTGCAACGCATTAATTTCATTCTCCTTTTTCCTAGGCCATAAAGGTCTGTACATTTATAATATACACGGGGGGAAAATTCTCACTAGTCTTAGTTTTCTCATTCTAATTGGCTCTCACGTTCATAAGAATCCGTTCGCTTGTGCTTTAGCATTCCTATTTCTTGGAATCACCCCTTTAGCTCAAAACAAAATCTATCACTACTATACATCCTCTGGAAAGGAAGTCAACAATACAATAAAGTATTTAGTTTTGTCTTTAAGCGGTCTGGCAATTACATTACTCTTACTCCATGAGAGCGTAAACTTTACATTTCTGAGCCATTCCATGGGTTTGATTCTTATAACCTATCTCTTATTTGAACTAAAGATCAAACGAGACTCTATCAAACGGACCAGTAAAAAAGGACTAATCATAGCTGCTATACTATCAGAGATATTTCTTTATCTTACTCTAATCAGTGCGAATTACTCCTCGTGGATCAAACCAGTCGCAATTATTATCTGCCTCTTAAGCTTTCTACATATATTTTTTATAACACTTCTACTGGTACCGAGAGTATTACTGCACCTAGAACAACAAGAGATCAAAAGAATAAATAGACTAGAGCTTAAACAGAACAACTTAAAACAATTAAAAAACAACAATCACTTAGAAAATGAAGTCGCATCAGCTGTTTTTTACTCAGAACTAGTTTCATTGGATTTAAATTTCTTATCTGAAATTAGTACTGTTATTATCAACGATCTGGACAAAAACAAGGACCGCAGTAGTATCATCCTTACTAAGCTAGCCAAACATTTAAGAAACCACGTCTATTTCCAAAACAGACCTTCTGGTTCGTTGTTTAATGAAGTAAAAGCATTGAAGGATTTCATGAACTTGTGCAACATTCTTGATGAAAAAACTCATATCTCACTCGAGCTAAAAAATGGGGATAAATTTACTGAAGATATTAGGGTAAGAACCCACATACTTTTACCCTGTGTGAAATCTGTTTTTAAAGCTTCATTTTCTCGTGAGTTTAAGGTTACAAATAGAGTTCTGATAGATTACACCTCGGATGATGTTATACTTAAAATAGACGTAGATTCTGAAAAAAAAGTTCTGAATAAAAATGAGTTAGGCTTAGAATATATCCAATCAAGACTTCTGGACCAGAAAGAAGATTTCGGTGAAATATTAGATGTTTCTGAAAATCGGCTTCACTTAAAACTATCAAGAATCAAACACTCAAACTGATGGATAAGGTGTTACTATTTTTCTACGGTTTCATGTCTGCGGGAATTATCTACAATTGGGTTTCTGGAATACTACTAAAAATAAAAAGCCCAATTTTTCTCTCAGGGGTCTTGTTACATTCACTGTTTTTGGTGCTGGTTGTTGGACAACATTTCCCTATAGCTATCTTACTTTTCTCAGCATTATTACACCCAATTTTCGGTGTTTTCTTTTCTGCCCAAAGACATAATTTAGACTCTCTGTTTTTTAGCAGCAGAAAGACCAGTTTAATAGCGTTAGGAATAGTTATAACTGGCTTTATACTCTGGTTTTTGGACAATGAAGAACTTATTCTTTTAGGATCTCCAGTTGTCTACCTTTTCTACTTAGGGAACTTATTTAATTACGCTATAAAATCATGGAGGAGTCTTACAGGTTTACATAAAGGAATTTGGATTAGCCTGCTGTCGCTTCATACAGGGTTATCTTTTATCACTTTTTCTATATTAATCACTAAGGAGGCTATCTCATCATTTTTTCTTTTAACTGTGGGTATTAACAGTTTAATTTCTTTAGTGATCGTATACACTTATTTAAAAACGTATTATAATTCTTTAGCAAATGAAGAACAAGAAAGCGAACTCCTCTATTTAAAAAATCTGTCTGCTATAAATGCAACTAAAACATTAAACGAAAGACTTCTATCTCTAAAGAATAAGGCTTTAAACAACCAAACAAATCCTCACTTTTTATTTAATTCTATAAATTCTATAAATTCTCTTATTCTTAAATCTGAGATTAGAAAAGCCAAGACCTATCTATCTAATCTTACTGAATTTTTAGGTCTTACTTTCTCTGAAAAGAACTCTTCGTTTTACACGCTGCAAGAAGAATTAAACCTAATAGAACTGTACCTAAGATTAGAAAATTTAAGGCGAGATAATATCATACTGCTGAACTTAGACGAAACCCACTCTGTAAATTCATCTGAATTATATGTTCCTCATCTATTTTTTCAATCTATTATAGAAAATTCTATTATCCATGGATTAAGCGACTCTAAAGGTGGCGTAATCACTATTAAATTAGAGACGGTCAAAGAAATGGTGCACATTTCTATTACAGACAATGGAAATGGCCGAAAAACAGAAAAAGGATCAAAAAGTAAAAACAGCCACAAATCAGCTGGATTAGAAATATTAAAAAACAGATTAACCTATTTAGAAGAACATTACAGGAAGACGTGTTCGTTTGAGATTAAAGTAATCGGAGATAATTTAGGTACTGAAGTTTCTTTGACATTCCCCGTAATTAGTACTCCACCAAAGTTCAAAATGTTATAATATAAACGGCAGTCTCGGGTTAGGTTTATCAGTGAGTGTTCCAAACTCACCATTAAGATACTTAAAGTATGCCGAAGCTCCTATCATAGCAGCATTATCGGTGCAGTACTGAAAATCCGGAACATGTGAAGCCCATCCTTTTTCGAGTGCTAAAGAAGTGAAATTTTCTCTCAAGTAAGAGTTTGCAGAAACTCCTCCCGCCAGGGCTACTTCCGTTATTCCAGTCTTTTCACAAGCCATCTCTAGCTCGCTTAATAAAATAGTTACTATGGTGTGCTGAACAGAGGCACATATATCATTAATGTTCTCTGAAATGAAATTAGGGTTTTGTTTCATCTCTCTCTGAAGAAACTGAAGAACATTTGTCTTTAAGCCACTAAATGAAAAATGCAATGGCTCCACTTTAGGCCTAGTAAAAGAAAATTTTAGAGGGTCTCCTGTTTTAGCCAATTTATCTATTAGCGGGCCGCCTGGATAATCTAACCCTAATACTTTAGCCGTTTTATCAAATGCCTCCCCTGCCGCGTCATCAATAGTTTGTCCTAATATTTCAAATTCATTTGGGGCATTAACTCTTACTAATTGGGTATGCCCTCCGCTAACAGTCAAACAAATAAAAGGAAATTTTGGCTTTGTCTCTTGATTTAAAAAGTGGGCCATTATATGTCCATGCATGTGATTTACAGCCAAAATCTTTAGGTTGGCCCCTAATGACAAACCCTTTATAAAGTTTCCTCCTACTAATAACGAACCCAACAACCCAGGACCTTGGGTAAATGCCAGAGCATCTACATCTTCGAGTTTTATATTAGCATCGGTTAAAGCAGTGATCACTGTAGGAACTATATTGGCCATGTGCTTTCGGCTGGCTAGTTCTGGAACCACTCCACCAAATTTTTCGTGAATTTGTTGAGAACACACCACATTTGAAAGAACTTCTAATCCTCTTAAAACAGCGGCGCTTGTATCATCACAAGAAGATTCTATACTTAAAATTACTGGTTGTTTTTCTCTCATTTCACAGACGGATTTCTTCCTCACCCTATCACAAAATTAGGTTAATTTGCATGAATATTGCTAAGCAATAGAGGAATGAGAAAAGCTCGGAAAATACTGTTATGGACACTACTCGCATTATTGCTGTTCGCTAGTGTTTTATTCATAGCGTTGCAATTTTCAAGTGTACAAACATTCATAGGGCAGCAGACTGGTAAATATCTAAGTAAACAGCTTGGAACAGAAATATCTATAAAGTCCTTAAAAATAGATTTATGGGATTCCATTCTGCTGGAAGACGTTTTAATTAGAGATTCTAAAAAAGATACTTTAGCTTATATACAAGGACTTAACACCGGCTCTTTCTTACTTAAACTTGAGGAAAAAAGTATCTTTATCAATGAAATCACCCTAGAAGCACCTCTTTTCAAGATGGCCATCTATGAGGGCGAATCTGCTAATAACCTTCAATTTCTTATAGATTCTCTTTCATCCGACTCGGAGTCTGAGGGGAAATGGAAAATAGAAGTTACTGACTTAGCTATTATAAAAGGAAGATTTGAATATCAGGATTTTAATTATGCAGACAGTTTAACGAAGACCTTAAACTCCAGGAGAATAAGAATAAAGGAGCTAAATGCAGACTTGTCTGAATTCCAAATTATAGGAGATAGCATATTGTTTAAGAGCAACTCTCTTTCTGCTGCAGAATCTAGTGAGCTGGCCCTATACAAACTAAACTCTAATGTGACTATAGCCCCTTCTGGAATATCCTTAATGGATGCTTCCTTTTCTCTAAACCATTCTGACATCTCAGGAAACATCCAATTAAAAACTGATTCCTTTGGCGCTTATTCGCAGTATGTCTCTGCGGTTAATCATGATATTACTTTTCATAATTCCACACTGAACTTAGCCGATTTAAACAAGTTTAGCGTTAACTCAAAATTTTCTGACCTAGAAATAAAAATGGAAGGAAGATTAAGAGGGAAAATAGATAAGCTAAAAGGAAAAAGAATTTCTCTTCAACTAGCCAATAACACAAATTTCATCGGTGACATTTCGTTGAACGGGCTTCCTGAATTATCCCAGACCTTTATAGATTTAGACGTAGAACAACTTAACTCTTCCAGAGCAGACATTCAAACTCTAATTCTTCCGGCATTAGGAGTAACCAACGTAAATCTTCCTCTAAATTTAAACAAACTCGGAAACTTTAATTTTTCAGGAGACTTCACAGGGTTTACAAACGATTTCGTAGCATATGGTGAACTCTCTACTCCTATAGGAAAACTAATAACAGATTTAAAATTCAAAGAGATTCCAGGAGATGAACGTTACTCTTATTCTGGAGAATTGATTACTCTAAATTTTGACCTAGCCAAGCTTTATAGTACTAAAAATTTAGGTGTTATTTCTAGTGCTATCTCGGTAAAAGGAAAAGGAATAACCAGAGAATTAGCAGAAATAGACTTGGAAGGAAAGGTTAGCTCTATTTCTTTAGGAAAGACAAGCTTTTCTAACATTAGTGCTAGAGGAAATTTAAAAAACAACTTCTTTTCTGGAAACCTAATTAGCAAAGATGAAAACGCAGACTTAGAGTTTTCTGGAGTTGTAGACTTCAGAGAGTCCATCCCATGGTACTCCTTCAGCTCTAAAATAAAGCACCTTAACCTAAATCATTACGTTGATGGTTTAGATCAGATAAGCGCCTTAAAAACCAATCTCAGCATTGAAGGTTCAGGCTCTAACCCAGATAATATCACTGGGGAAATTTGTTTTGAAAACACCGAATTTTCATCAGGAGAAATTCCAGTTAAAATTAACTCCATATTTATACACTCCTCACTAAGCCCAGAGAGAGATATAATCTTAGAGTCCGACATAATTAAAGGGGAACTAAAAGGAAAATACACCTACGATCAAATCGTGAACTCCGCTGCCAGAATAGCAGAAAACTTTACTCCTACCGTTAAATCCGACTCTCTCATTCCCGCTGGTGACTTTAGCTTAACTTTAAATGTAATAGACTTTCAAAAACTCAGGAATTATCTAGGACAGGAAATTTATGTTTCTAAAGGAAGTAACCTTTACTATTCTGAAAATGGTCAAAACAGCCACCTTTTAATAGAAACAGATACAGTTTCATATCATGGGGTAAGTCTCGATTATCTAAATCTCGGGTACCACCAGCTAACTGAAGAAATCTCGATCAACATAAACTCTTCGGAATTGAACATTAACAATCAGTTTAAAATCATTCAGCCTAAATTAACCTCTGAGGGAACTAAACATGGATTAAAATCTAATTTCTCATGGAATAATGGAGGAGAAAACAGCTCTGGAGATGTCGATTTTTCCTATTCTTTAGACTCGACTAATTACACCTTAGAGTTTGGCACTGGAAATCTATTTGCAGGTCCAGCCAATTGGAACATTCGACCTAACGGGAAGTTTATTTCAGATGGATCAGAATTTTCATTTGAAAACTTAATACTCCAAAACGAAGACCAACAAGTATTTGTAAATGGTAGTTTAAATGATGGAAATAAAACAGACCTCATTCTAGAAAATCTAGATCTCTCCTCCGTCAATTACTTCACCCCTTCTGGTAGCGCTCAAGTAAATGGAATTCTACATGGAAGCCTGATATTTTCGGATTTACTAGGCTCAAGTGAGGCTAGCAGCAGCTTTACTTTGAACGACTTCAAACTTGATGAAGTCGTTTTAGGAGACATAAGTACGACAGGTAAATGGAATTCTGATCAAAAAGTTATAGAGTTATCTGGAGAACTAACGAATAATGAAAATAAACCATTTTCTTTTTCAGGAACGTATTCTCCGTCGGAAGAAGAAAATCCTCTAGACTTTAAAGTAACAGCTAAAGAGTTCGAGTTAAATTTTCTCTCCTCTATTGTTAAAAGTGCTGTAAGTGAATTTGGAGGATCTTTATCTGGAGAGATCGATGTCAAAGGAACCCTTTCTAAACCGCTATTGCATGGCGATTTATCTTTCAATGACGCAGAAGTGAAAATAGACTTCTTAAATACATCCTATACCTTAAGAGATGCTGTAGAGATTACTACTGATATGTTTCTCTTGGAGAATATCGAAATTGTAGATCCTGAGGGAAACGTGGGCCACGTTATAGGTTCAGTGGTACATGAAAATTTCAGAGAGTGGAGTTATGACCTTTTCATCGACATAGAGAAAACACCTTTCCTTTGCTTGAATACTACTGAAGATCAAAATGAACTCTTTTATGGAAAAGCCTATGGTTCAGGGTTTATTAGCATATTCGGATATGATGACTTTCTAGAAATCAACGCCAATGCTTCTGCTGAAGAAGGAACGATCATAAATATGCCCTTAGGAAATAGTGAGGAAGTAACTTTCGAGGATTTCGTCTCTTTTGTTATTCCTGAAGAAAAAATTAAAAACAACGGCCTAGCTCAGTTGCAGTCAGACTTTAACCTATCTATAGATTTAGAAATAGACGTAAAAAAAGAGGCTGTTTTTAAAATGATCTTTGATCAAGTGACGGGCGATGTTTTGGAAGGCAGTGGAAAAGGACACCTTTCCATGATAGTGAATGATGATGAGGATTTCCAAATGTATGGCACTATAGAAATAGTAGACGGTGAGTATCTATTTACACTTCAAAACATTATCAATAAAGCATTTGAAATAGAGCCTGGAGGCACCATTAGCTGGTATGGGGACCCATTTCTAGCAGACATTAATCTAGAGACTGTCTACAGACTTTCAGCACCTTTATATGATATAATAGGCTCGTCTGATGACAATGAATCTTATAAAAAAAGGGTTCCGATTAACCTGGTCATGAATCTAGAAGGGAAACTTCTGAACCCAGGAATAGCATTCGATATAGAATTACCCGCCTCAGATGAAATAACCAAAAGTAGAGTGAACAGCGCTATAGCAACTGAGCAAGAAAAAAACCGTCAAGCTTTTAGCCTTCTGGTTTTAAAGAAATTTCTACCTTCTACTAGTTTTAACGGTCTTGGCCATAGCCAGCTTGGAATAGCTGAAAACAGCACTGAGTTCCTCTCAAGTCAGTTAAACAACTGGCTTTCTCAAATAACTGATGATGTAGACATTGGGCTAAGTTATAGACCTGGAGATGAAATAAGTAGTCAAGAGATCGCTCTAGCTCTAAGCACACAGCTATTTAGTGATAAATTGTATATAAGTGGTAATCTTGGTGTCACTCGTGGAAATGAAAGAAATCATAATCCCAATACGCTTATTGGTGACGTACGTTTAGAGTATCTCTTAGGAAAAGATGGTAAGATTAGACTACTGGTCTATAATGACACGAATAACTTTGACATAAACACCACTAGCTATGAGACTTCTTCTACCCAAGGAGCGGGAATACTTTATAAAGAAGAGTTCGAGTCATGGGATGAGTTTGTCGAAAATTTTAAAAAACTCCTGACCTCTAAGAAGAAATTGTAGTCTATCAGCGTTGCAACGCCAGGTTATAACGACTAGAAAATAGTACACTCACTTACATTTTACACCTTCTCTTTCTAAGTATTGACTGCACTTACATACGCCAGAAGCAGAAAAACCTTTCACCTATAACAAAACATATCTTTAATCGCATGAGAGTAAGTCAAACCACATAAAAGGAGGAGTAATTCTCAACGAAAACATTCCGTTTTAAAAAGCCCTGGAACTTCAAGCCATACGCTAATAAGCTTTTTTTGTCTCATTTAACATCATTAAAAGCCTCTTAGATAGCTCAAAAAGATAGCTCATTTAAAATTCGATACAGTTCTAATGAATAAAGTTTAAAGCCAAAAAAACGCCCTCCTAAGAGGGCGTTTAAAATTAGTTTTAAGTCTAAACTTACTGCTTGATTATTCTATGAGAGATATTCTCATTTCCTACAGTTACATTAAGGAAATAAACTCCGCTAGCTTGACCCATTAAATTAATCTCTTTATTCCAAATTCCGCTAACCGTACCGAAATCAGTAGACTGAACTTCAGCACCTATTGAGTTTAGAACTTTAGCGCTTACTGCCTGTCCAGCTAATCCTTCTATAGTAAGATTCACTATTCCATTGGTAGGATTAGGGAACATATTAATTTGAATATTATTTGCTAATTCATAAAGACCTATAGTCATTAGGAAATCTTCTGAAGACACACAACCGTTTTCATCAGTGATCGTTAAATTAATAACATCTCCCATCTCTGTTTCACAGAGGCCATCTATAGTATTTCCTACAACCTGAGTCCCGTCTGCTAATTCCCAAATGATAGTAAGACTTCCTGTGCCTCCACCTTCATTGATTACTTCAAACATTCCATCACATGCTCCAGCTTCACTAACTCCAGCATTTTCTGCGTTAGGAGTAACGTCATACTGAATAGCATTAGGAGCATCTACTGTGAACGTATCACTTCCAGTACACCCATCACTTTCTGCACAAACCACATAGTCTCCTTCTGTAAGTGCATCGAAAATTCCGTCATTAAATTCAAAATTCTCGCATCCTCCTATACTATAAGAGAAGTTTCCGTTTCCACCAAATCCTGAAACAACAATTCCTCCATCTTCACTTCCGAAACAACTTACATCAGTAACAGAGTTCGCGTTAACACCTACCTGAGCAGGTCCAGTAATTTCAGTTAATAGGCCTGAAACTGTACATCCATTTGCATCTGTAGCTATTACGGTATAATCCATTCCTGGTAAAAGACCACAAAGGATATTCTCTTCTTGTGGCTCTATCCATCCCTCTATCTCATAAGTAAAAGAAGGCTGCCCACCAGTAGCTAGAGCGATACCACACGCATCAGCCACATCTCCACATGAAGCAGCAGAGAATGCATCTAATTCAATTGACATTTGTAACGGATCATTGAGAGCTATAGCTCCTGAATTCACTACACAACCGTTATCATCCTGCACAAACACTACGTGATTACCTGAAGGTAAATCAGTAAAACATAATTCTGAAGACTCATCAGAGAAATCAGCTGTAGCTAGTGAAGTAAAATAAGGAGCAACTCCTCCTGCTATTTCAACACATACTTGACCATCACTAAACCCAAAACAAGAAGGGTTATTAGAATCAACTCCATTTTCTGTAATTACTATTTCAATTCCTTCTTCAATAGTGTATGGAGCAGAGGCAATACATCCCTCTGCATCTCTTACCTCATAAAGATAGTCTCCGGCTGGCAAACCATTAAACAAAGAAGAAACTACAAATGACCCATCATTCGTAGAATGTAGAATAGAACCCTGAGCTCCAGTAATAGAACTAACGTCTACACTTCCATCAAGTGTTCCGAAACAACTAGCATCAGTAATAATTAAATCAGCAGCATTAATAGCGATAGTACAAGGGTACTCACATGAATTATCATCTACTGTAGCCGTTGCATCATAATTATCAGCAGCTGGATCCGTACATCCAAGCCCACCTTCTGCGGTCGTAGCGAAAGCATAATAAAAATCCTCTTGAGTATCAATACTAGACTCACCATTGGTAAATACTTGTACATTTCCAGCGAAAGATAAATTCATATTAATGGCGTCAGCATTATTTACTGTAAACTGACCTAAAGACACCCTTAAATCATCTCCAGCTACTCCGTTTTCTGAGCCAGGAAGGATGTAATAAGCTAATCCTGTAAAGTCGTCAGAATAAATACCATCACCTGCTTCGAAGTTAGTTATCCAAGGATTTCCAGGACCACCTATAGCAGCCGGAGCAGTGTAAGTAGGATTATCCGTATCTACATGATATCCAATAGTTAGATATGAGTCGTACGCTACTAATGGCAAAAAACCAATAATTGCTGAATTCATTGGGCCTG
>Ga0114995_10001438_pt1 | contig 16828 bp, 18 predicted proteins | sample ArcticOcean_MG_C_11_FD_87038 | JGI IMG/M metagenome (GOLD analysis project Ga0114995, IMG submission 87038) | Marine microbial communities from western Arctic Ocean - ArcticOcean_MG_CB2_154 | ecosystem: Environmental > Aquatic > Marine > Oceanic | place: Arctic Ocean: Canada Basin | collected... | reverse complement strand
GATTCTGCAGCTCCTGATACATTGTATCTTAATTCTGCAAGAGTTAAAATGCCAATAACATTAAATTTAACATCTCCTTCAAGAATTAATGCCACAGGTTATAGTGCATATTCAACAGGTGGACAAATATCTTTCACAGATTCTGGATGGGATTTTGACTCAGCTTCTTTCTCTAAGTTAGGAACAAGAGCAACAGTTATTAATTCACAAACAGCAATTAATAGATTGATAGTTGGTAATCAATTTGATGGATCAGGATTTACTTATGGTGATTCAATACAAGAATCAGGCGGTGTAGCTCAGGCTATACTTAAAGATTCTTCAGCCACACACGGTCAAATCGGTTATGTAATGACATTTGATGGATTCACTGTACAACCTAAAGAAGGTGGTTCGGTATCATTTGTTACAGATTCTGGTTTAGCAACCGACTCTGGATATGATTCAAATAGTTATGTTATCCAATCAACTTCAGAATGGGATTCAGCTACTGGCCAAATCACATTAGCATTCTCAACTATTAAAGACACATTAAGACCAGCCTTCCACGCGCAAGCGGTTAGAGTTCGATATAGATATAGTCAGACAAGATTAACTGGCCATGATTTCTTAAGTATCGGAACTGGTAATAAGACTTTGACAAATTACCCAGGTACTCCTTTACAAGGATCAGCTCAAGGTAATGAGACAATAGAGAAAAATACAGGTAGAGTTTACTTTGTATCTACTGACCAAGACGGTAACTTTAGAGTAGGTAAGTATTTCCGAATTGATCAGGCAACTGGTAGAGCAACACTTGATGCTTCTGCTTTTGACCTTGCAGGTCTTACATCATTGAGACTTGGTTCCATTGGAGCTAAGTTGGGTGAGCAAATAAATGAGTTCTCTTCCGATGGTACATTGGCGGGAGGTTCAAACAAAGCGGTTCCAACAGAAGGCGCAGTAAAAACTTATGTAGATACGCAGATAGCTAATAATGCTTCTATCACTCTACCTAAGACAGCAAAAACTGGAGAGATTGCATTTGAAAAGTACATTGGTTTTGAATCTCATGAAATGGGATCAACTCATAATAGAACAACTGAGAGGCACAGTCAACCAGCTGGATCTGTCAAAATAGCGAAAAAAGACTTTTAACTTTATTTAGAGGAATAAAAAAATGGCAACAGTTGATACGGTAAAAACCGCACTAATCAACAAACTTGAGACTTCTATTACTTCTGCAAGTCCGGAGCAACTAGCTTATATTGCGAAAGCAGTAAATTCTATTGAGCCTCCAATTGCATGGGCATCTCAGGATAGTTCTTTCTCCGGAGTGAATTATTCAGGTTATTTTGTTAACACAACTAATGGAGAAGTTACAGTTACTCTTCCAAACGTTGGTGGTAACACAGTAGGAGATGGAAGAATCAATATTGTAGATGTAAAGCAAAACTTTCAAACTAACAACCTAGTAATTGCACCTTACGGTACAGACAAAATCTTAGGACAAGACAGCGATATCTTAGTTGATACTATGGGTATTGGTCTTCAACTAGTTTGGTCAGGCGACACAAACGGCTGGCAGTTCTTAGTACAAGGCTAATAAATAGTAATCGAATGGAGCTAATATAAAATGGCAAAATACTTATCACAAAAAATTAGAGCTGGCGCTCCTGATATTACTAGATGGGATGGTTGGTGTTCTTGGACGTTTGTTCCAAATAACATGAATACTTTTGATCTATCACCTTGTGAATATCTGCGTCATAGGACACATTGGTGTGTACCAGCTGGAACTACCTGTGCAGTCATAGAAATATGGGGCGGCGGTGGAGAAGGATCAGGAGTTTGTTGTTGTCAAATGGCTACACCTTCCGGTTCTGGAGCTTACGCTAAGAAAACAATTAAAGTTTTGGAGGGAGATTGTTACTTCGTCCACGCGGGATATCAATTCTGTTGTAGATCTTCGACGGGTGGTGCAGTTTGTAGCACAGGTCCTAGAACTTTCGATAGAAACACATATGTTATTGGACCGAACCTCGCAAACTTCTGTGCTCAAGTCGGATACCCTGGAGTAGCAGTATGCTGCCCTAGACAGTTCCTTGATTCAGGAGGAGCATCAGGCGGAATAGATGGAGCATCACGTTGGAGAAGTAAATCATTCCAATCTGGTGATTCAGGATATGCAAAATTTTACGGTGCAGATTATGGAGCATGCGGATTACCCGGAATGTTACAAATGCCTGCATACGATTCAGCTGCAGACTCAGCAAGATCAGCAACTTTTGGAAATATTCCAAAAACTTTCAAACAATTAGTACCTTATCCAGGTGGATATTTTGATTGTAAAGGTGGGCATGTTGTAGTAAGAAGTTGTGGAACACAATCTCCAGCTGGTTTAGGTGGACAAGAGCAATCAAATAAAACAGGTATTCATATGGGCAGAAGTTGCACATGTCAACCGGTTTATATCGAAGCAGGCTGGGGAATCCCTGGCTCATGGACTTCCGTTGATGCGATATGTTGTTCTGCGCCAAGTCGCCCAGGTAAAGTTAGAATCACGTATCGTTAAACGGAAAAGGTTTAGGAAATGGCAAAACTACTAAGAAAATTAGCTCCGGGTTACTCGGATACGATGCCAGCTCCAGACTGGTGCGAAATGATTATGTTTGAGGCTCGGCAAAATGCTGAATCAGAACAAGGTGAAATATACGGCGCCGCTTGCGGAAGATGGTGCGTACCGGGAGGAACTGCAGGGTTTGTACCAAAAAGTGATAGCGATTACGGTGGCAAACGAGCGAAAGAATTAATTTGGGACGTATGGAGTGCAGGATCTTCTGGTTGGGGATCATGTTGCTGTATGGGAGGCCCGCCAAGTGATGCTGGAGTTTACCATAGAGAATGTCACAAAGCTTTAAGAGGCGATACATATTGTTATGTCAATGCATTCGCTGGGTGTTGTAAACCGTCTTCACATGATCAATATTGTAATGCTTGTCTTAGATCAGCACTCACATGCTGTACTATGTTTGTAGCTGGAGGAGTTTCTGGTCCAAGTAGATGTTGGCACGGATATTGTTGTGGTGATACTACTACAATGTCCAGTGTTGGTAATAATTTAAGTGCTTGCATTAATGAAGGTCCAGGTAATGTACCTTTTAAAACAACAATAATGACGCATTGTAGTTGTCAAGCTTTAACTGGTTATACACATCCTCAAACAAGAACTTGTGCTCATGCTTCAGGAATGGAAGTAGGTAGACAACCTTTTAATGCTTCAGAAAAATATTGTGGTGGTAAAAACTGTGTTCCAATAGGAAAAGCAGAGCCTATGCCGGGTGGAGGAATGACAATATCATGTGCTTCTGAATTCGGTGATGGTGGTGTGTTTAATGCTTCAGGAACGTGTCAATTAAGATATAAAACTGATGCTAGAAAATTTGGAAGTAGTTTTATTACAAATAACTGTTACAATGGTTGCGCCGTTTGGTTATGTGGCATGCACTTTTGGAATAGATTTCAATATAACGATCCAACACATGTCACATCAGGCTCAGCTTATATAAATATGGCAACACGGAACGCTCAGGCTGCTGGTGGATGGAATTGGACTAACTACATGCATTGCGCATTAGGTGGGCAAGGGACCAATAATTGTACGCCTAATCTAAGAATGATTGGCGGTGGTGGTGTTCCAGCAAGAGTATGTGCTGGGGCATGTTGTTGTAGCGGACCCGGTATGATGGGTGCAATTATAGTTAAGTATAGATAGGATATAACAATGGCTAAAAACTTAAGAAAATTTGCACCTGGAATGTCAGATAGAATACCAGCTGAAGATTGGTGCGAATTTATAGTATTAGAAACTAGGTGCGAAGCTTCATCTCACAGAGAAGTTATATATGGATCTTCTTGCGGAAGATTTTGTGTGCCATCGGCATCAGGTCATACTCCAAAAAGTGATAGTGAATATGGTGGAGTAAAACCTACATATATGCAAATTACTGCTTGGTCAGCTGGAGGTTACGGAGCCGGAGCATGTTGTTGCATGAATGGAGCTCCTGGTGGCGGCGGCTATCCTAGTAGGACATGTCGAAAACTAAAAGCCGGTGATACATATTGTTATGTAACTGCTCATGGCGGGTGTTGTTATCCAGAATCAGCAGGATGTAACGGGTGTTTTAGTCAGATTCGAGAAGCTCTCAGTTGTTGCACAAATTGTAACGAAGGTGGCAGATGTGGAAGATCAATATGTTTCTTCAACTATTGTTGTCACGATAGAGTAGGTGAAACAACATCTTGTGCACCACATAATCCTGCTTTTGCAAGAGCTGATGTACCACAAAACGGTACACTATCAACTGCTTGTCCTGAAAAGACTGATTATAGATTCCATACACAATTTGTACTAAACTGCAACCAAAAAGGTGAGGCGGACGGGCTGAATAACCAGACAATGCCAGGTGGGCATGGTAGAAGACCATGGGATGCTAACAGTAGAGATGATAAAAATTCAATACCCGGCGGAAATGATAAAGATAATCAATTTAGAAATTCAGATCCTACCGTAAATGACGGCGTTTGCTCAGCTCCCGAAAGAAGTAACAGATTTAGAACCTCGAACGATAGAGGACATTCTTATGGGTATAACGGATATGTTTCTAGAAATTGTCACTGGGGTTGTGCAGCATGGATGTGTGGAGATCATGAATGGTCTTGGGGTAATATGGACTATGATAGAACATCAGGACCATCATGGTTAAATCTTCCTCGACAGCACTCTTCAATGACGTGCGGTGGATTTAATACAACCCAATGGCAGCATTGTATGCTTGGTGGAACCGGAGCAGAAAATTGTTGGCAAAATATAAGAATGGTCGGATATGGATCAGCAACAGCTACAGTTTGTGGTGGTCCATGCTGTTGCGGTGGAAATGTTCCAAACGGCATGATTAACTTTAAATACAGGTAAAGGTATATAAAAATGGCTAAGAAATTATCAACACTATTGCCAATGACAGATATGGCATCTGGTCAATTCAAGGGTCAGAGTATATTCTGGAAACCTGGAGTTGAAGGATGGGCTGCAGGCAACACGCAACATCTAAATGAGATTGGTTTATCTAAACATAAATGGAAAGTTCCAGCTGGAGCAAAACTAGCAACCTTTGAAATATGGGGAGGCGGCGGAAATGGTGCAGCAGCACATTGTTGCATGCAAGGAATACCCGGAGGTTCAGGTGCTTATGCATATAAAACAATTAAAGTAACTCCAGGCAATTGTTATACTTTTTGTAGTATGATTGATAAGCATTGTTGTAATAACTATACTGCAACTGAAGGTGCAATTGATGATGGAAAGTTAATGCATGCTACGAAGGGTGGAAACACAAGCATATGCGGTCCGGGTCTTACAAACTTCTGTGCAGAAGGTGGTAATCCTGGTGTATCATGTTGTTACTTCTTCCATCAATATAAGCACAATGAATATCAATTCATGTGTGACTTACTTGGTAGAGTATTAGAAGATTCTGATTCAGATAGATATAGAAGAGGAAGATATTTTGGTACAAACACAGGTGCAAGAGGAAACTATGGAATAACTCAAATGGGTTGTTGTGGTAGTGCTTGGACAGCTGCAAACTGGTGTGGTATTAAAACCGGAACACCTTTCCCAGGTGGATTACATATGTGGGGAAGAAGTGCTAGAGGTGGTGTTAATCATAAAGGATTGAATTATTATTGTCAATGTTATATGGATATTCATGATGGTGCTTCAGCAAGACTGGCACACTCAGTAATCGGTGGATCTTGGTTTTCTAAGGTTCCTGGAGAAGGTGGATTAACTGCAGCTACGGCAGCAGGACCATGTTGTTGTGGTGAACAAGGTGCATTTGGTGCAGTAAGAGTTAATTGGGAGTAGAGAAAATGGAAAGAACGGTAAAAACATTCAAGTATGCTCTACCTGACGCTTACACGTCTAGCATATCGAGTAAAAATCTTGAAGGAACTTGGACCTATAAAGGACCAAGGTATCTTAATTTAGAATTTAGTAAAGCGGGCAAAGTATTGAGTGCAGAGCCTCTTACTTCATGGGAAGACTATGAAGATCAAGCTATGAATGATGGTAATCCTCATAACAACCTCATGTTAGATTGTGAAGATAGCGGTCATGCATTGTTAGCATGTATATTCAAGGGTAATTTTGATTCAGATACAGGTGATTCAGATGTATTCAATCATCTATCTCAAACATTACCAAATGGTAGCGTTTATAAAAGACCTGATCCTACTGCTCCTGATCATACATATGAAAAAAATGATATGATCTTTGATATGAATACAAAGAAATGGCAGACTCCATATCCTTTTTTCAGGCCTTGGACAGGCTGGAAAAATGTAGATATAGCTATTCAAGGTGAACGTCAACTTTATACTGAGACTAAAGCATCAGATGCTTGGACAGATATGAGCGCAGATAGTCAAGGTGCATGGGACAATTGGGATTCTGATACAGGTACAGTATCGGCTAAAATGAAAGCTCTTAATTTACCTGCATACATGTATACTCCAAAACCATGGCCAGGTCAACCATCAGATATATTTGCTGAAGTAGATGCATATCCTGCTAACGATAGTGCGGAACCAACATAATTGGGTATATTACACAGAACCCTTAATAAGAGCTGCTATATATAATATTAGTATAGCAGCAATAGAGCTATTATATAATTAATTTACAATTTACACGTGAGGTGATAAGTGGAAAATAGAAGTACGGCGTTTTTCGTCAACGGCGGAGCTGGTAGAGTATTAAGCTCTATCCCAGCTTTCGAAGCATATGAAAAAGATCATCCCGAAGATGACTTTATTATTGTATGCGAAGGTGGTATGGACATGTTTATGGGTCATCCCACACTGCATGATAGATGCTACGATAACTGGCACAAAGATCTGTTTCATGATAAAGTGAAAAATAGAAACTGTGTTTCTCTTGAACCATATCGTGTTTGGGAATATTACAATCAAAAAGCAAACTTAAGTCAGGCCTTTGATATTCAAATGTCAAATAAAGGTCCGCGTAAGTTAGACAGACCATCAATGAATTTAAGTTCAGTTGAATATGCTGAAGGCGTCAGCATGGTTAAAGAAGTGAAAGAAAAATCTGCTAAACAGAGAGTTGTTGTATTTCAGCCTTACGGTAGAAGTACTCAACCTGTTGGTGACGCTTTGGTTGATCAAGGTGGAAGAAGTTTTCATCCAGATGACGTAGTAAAAATCGTTAAAAAGCTTCAAGCAAAATATGGTGTAATTGTTATGTCAGAATATCCTGCTGATTTTCAAGCAATGGGTTGTCCTGATAAAGTAGCACAACCTGAAAATGCACCTCTTCGATTTTGGGGAGGAATTATTGCAGCGTCAGATTGTTTCTTAGGATGCGATAGTGTAGGTCAACATATGGCTTATGCATTACAAACACCAGCAGTTGTCTGTGTAGGTGCAACTTTTCCTGAAAACGTTAGTTATGAAGATAACGAAAGATTTCAAGTTTTAGATGTTGCTCCTGATAGACGCCAATATGATCCAATTCGTATCTCAATGGAAGATGCTATTCAACGAAAGAATGATGGAATTATGAAATTAGATGATAAAGCAATTTCTGATGTTATAAAAGAAATTGATAAAAAGATTGCTAGCGCAAATGGGAGAGCATAATGAGTGATGTTTGGATTGCGGGTATTTCTCGAGGTCATAACGGAGCAGTATGTCTTCTAAAGAACGGAGAAATTGTTTTCTCTATTGAAGAAGAAAGACTAAGTCGTAGAAAATACGATGGTGCACCTTTAGCTGGTATGTTAAAAATTCAAGAATATACTAAAAAACTTGATTACTTAGTATTAGTTCATACTCAAGGAATACATGTTGGTGGAAGACTTGAGTTTTCTGGAGATGATGTTTATAGTGGTCTTGCTCGTAAAATAGGTTTGATCGAAGATAGAATGTGCTCAATAGATGAGCATCCTCAGGTTATTGAAATAAGTGATTGGCATCATAAAATGCATGCTGCAGCTGCTTTCTATAGATCACCATTTGAATCTGCAGCTGTTGTTGTTGCTGATGGTGCTGGTTCTGTTATAGCTTATAAAGATCAAATCACTAATAAAGATGTTGGCATATGGGAATATGAAACTATTTTTGAAGCAGCATATCCAGCAATTTTTAAAACTCGATATAAGCATATGGGTACAGCTGAAACAATCATGCCTCATCATCAAAAAGAAGTTGATGGAGAATTTATCGGTGAACCCGGAAACATGATTGAAATAATGACTGACGATCGTGTAGGAATTACTAAAGTGTATGAAGCTGTAACATCATTTTTACAATGGCAGCCAATTGAAGCTGGTAAGACTATGGGTTTATTTCCCTATGGTGTAGAGAATCCAAAAATACCTCCTTTCTTTGATAAGTATGCTCCATGCCCAGGTACTATTAATAGAAATATGATTATGCCAAATACACCAAACGGTGCATTTTTAAATGTTAATTTTTACGAGTTCTTAGGTGCACATGAAGAAGACTTTGCAACTACTGGCGGTGATATAACTAAGTTAGATATCGCAAGAGATATTGCTTATAAATGTCAAAAAGAAACACAAGCTGAACTATTAAAACTTATTAGAAAAGCTGCTGAAGATACAGGAAATAATAATGTTATTGTTACTGGTGGGTATGCATTAAATTGTGTTGCTAACTATGAATTCTTACAGCATTTAAAAGAAGATGGTATTACATTATATGTAGAACCTATTTCTAATGATGCGGGTACTGCAATTGGCGGTGCATTGTACCATCACTACATGATGACAAATGATGATGAAATTAGAGATTATGGAAAAACATTGTATCTTGGTCCAAAACAAGAATGGAATCAAGATGATGTAAAAGCTTTAATGAATGAAGAAATGACGCTAACTGATGCTACACATGAAGACGTAGTAGATCTTTTAGTTGATAAAAATATAGTTACCATCTTCCAAGGACGTTCTGAGAACGGTCCTAGGGCATTAGGAAATAGATCAATATTGTTCGATCCTACATTTCCTGATGGTAAAGATTACGTGAATAGTGTGAAGAATCGTGAATATTTCCGGCCTTTTGCTGGAACAGTTCTTGAAGAAGACGCCCATGAGTGGTTCGATCTTCGTGGTATGCAAAAATCACCTCACATGATGTACGCAGTAAATTGCCAACCTGGAGTTGAAGACAAGATTCCTAGCATTATTCACGTAGATGAAACATGTCGTATTCAAACAGTAAGTGAAGAAGAAAATAAACACTACTATAATTTGATTAAGGCATTTAAGAATAGAAAAGGTGTTCCAATTCTATTTAATACTAGCTTTAACTTAGGTGGAGATCCATTAGTTGAGACTATCGCGGATGCAATTGATACATTAAAGAAATGTGATATTCAATACATGTATCTTCCTGAAATTGAAATGTTATTAAAGGTACCAAACTAATGTTGTGGCTAAAAAATCCAAGTCCAGATAACGCATTACATACTATTCAACATGATGCGTTAGATGAAGAATCAATTAAAATTTTAGAAGAGTATGTTTCTAAGAACGAATTAGTTGCTGCTGAAACAAATCAAAGCGATCCTGATAATGTTAAGCCAGATGATCAAGCAATACGCAAAACTAATATTATGTGGATTGAAAATAATGATCAAACAGCAGGTCTTTATTGGAATATTGCTAATTTAATCAATGGTGCTAATAATGGAAAATTTAAATGTGATATCAATATGATTGAAACATTACAATATTCTGAATATGAAGATGGTGGACACTATCAAATGCATGTCGATCAAGGCATGATTAGTGCTGTTCCTGGTGAGGACATTCGAAAATTATCATTTAGTATTCTACTAAGTGATGAGAATGAATTTGAAGGTGGTGAATTAGATATTACTGCATTCTCTCCAGAAGGAGGAGCTATGATTAAAAACGATATTTGTATCTTCCCGTCTATGTTACCTCATAGAGTTAATCCAGTTACAAAAGGAAAAAGGCGAGCTCTTGTTGGTTGGATAAAGGGTCCTGCTTGGATCTAAACTAACTTTTGCGCGAATTCTAAGAATGTATCGTATATTAGTGTTCTGTTTTTTAATGCCTTATTTGCAAAGCTGTTCAACTTGGAAAGATCCTCAGATTCAGTACAAACCAGGACAGGAAGTAATCCGCATTTCATGGCCATTTTAGCATCAATTACTTTATCGCCTACGTAATAACCACTTTTATATGGTACATTAAATTCGTCTCTTAAGCGTCTTAACATTCCAGGTTTTGGTTTAGCAAAGAAATCCTGCTTATTATTTGATTCATTATATAGTATTCCATCAATACTAGGACAACCTGCTTCTCCTAACAATTTAAGAGTGTATTGATCTATTTCTTCAACTTGCTCATGTGTAATTAACTTTGCAGAAATGCCAGGTTGATCATGTATCATAGCAACTTTAAATCCTTTACGCCTAAGTATATTAACTGCAATGAATGAAGATTTAATAGGAACAGCGTTTTCTATAGAAGTAATCGGAGATCCATCAGTTTCAAACATTACACCATCACGATCAAAAGCAATTAAAGGACGTGGGTACTTAGCATTTAATTGAATCCTACTAAGTCCATAATCTTCTCCTGCATCAGGCGTTCCTGATAAACCTAGAACTTTATCACTAGGTTCTTCTTGCCACATATTAAAGCTCATAATTTATATAATCCTCTACCTTTTTGAATGACATATCAATTAAATTTTGTAATTTACCTGTATGTGCACATGTATAATCTTGATACTGTCCTTTCAATTCTTCGGGCATAACTACATAATCAATTTCAACTTCACCAAGTTTATCAGCAATTGCTAATGCTATAGTTTCAAAGCTAGTTGTTATTCCTGTTCCTACATTATATATGCCTGACGGTTTACCAATCATTTTTTCATGAACCTTACATATATCTTCTACGTGTATAAAATCGCGAACATATCTATCTGAATTTTTAAAAAGTTTTATATATTTCTGATTTATAGCTTGGTCATAAAATTTTGTAACAGGAGAAGCTTGGTCACCTTTATGTTCTTCCATAGGACCATACACATTAAAGTATCTAAACCCTTGAATTTTAGTACCAAACTCACCGTAAAGATGTGTCATATATTTGTCTAAATAAAACTTTGACCAAGCATATCCATTCATAGGTGATTTATTATTACTGCCTTCTTTAAAATCTTCAGGAGATTTACCAAATCCATACACGCTTGCAGAAGAAGAATATTGAATTGGTATTTTATTCTTGGCACACCTTGCAACTAATTCAATAGTAAACTTATAGTTACGATCATATAGTTTATCAGCGTTTCTTTCAGTAGTTGAAGATACTGCTCCACAGTGGATTACATGGTCAATTGAATCCCATGGCAAAGCCCAATTAAATGGCCAATCCATACCAATAATATCATGGCCTAATTTTTTAAAATACTTAATCATATTTTTACCAATGAAACCATTGCTACCTGTTATTAAAATCTTCATGTAGTTTCCTCCATCACTTTTGCTAATTTATTCATATCAATCATATAAGTTCCTATAGTTTTAACTGCTTCACCTGCCATAATATTAGCAACAATAACTGATTTATATATAGGATAGTTCATATCACAGCAAATTGCTAACGCAGCTGTAAACGTATCTCCTGCTCCAGTTACATCATACACATTTGTTTCAACAGCAGGATAATGTTCAATAGTATCACCTACATATAAAACACCTTCGCTTCCTAATGTAACCATAAAATGTTGAATATCAAGGTTATCTCTAACTTGACGTGCATGTACTAAGAGATCCTTTGCACTTAGATCTGTTTCATTTATATAACTTTCAAATTCTTTTTTATTAGGTTTAAGAATATATGCACCTTTATATTGACTTAAACATTTCTTAGGATCTACTATTACTCTTTTACTTTTAGAAATAATATTTTGTGCATATTTGATTGTTCCTTTATTGTAATCAGATAATACAACAACATCGTATTCATTATAAATTTTAAAATCATTTTCTACGATAGTGTCTTCAATATATCTTTCACTATCAACTCTTGACATAACATGGCCGTCACTCAATATTCTTATTTTGTGAGGCATAATATTTGTTTTAGCTACATGTCCATGTGGACTTAATTTTTTGAATATATAGTAATGGATATCATCACAGTAACCATATAACGAAACATCGTTAGTTACTGCTTTAATATTCATATAAGTATTACCAGCACCACCTAAAGAAAGCTTTTTGCTCTTTAGATCAACAATTGGAATGGGTGCTTCCGGTGATAATCGTGTAGACGAGCCATACCAATATTCGTCTATTATGATGTCGCCTATGACATGAATCATTATTTTACTCCATGAGGTTATTTATGGCACTACGTGACTTACTAAAAGACATCCACAACGAAGCTGAAAACACAGAGTTTGCAACGCTTCTTATGAGTGGTAATATGTCTCCTGAACTATACGGTTTATATTTAAACCAACAATTTCATATTTATTCAGCTTTAGAAAACAGAGCTTATAAATTCCCATTTTATTTAGACAGTCTTAGAAAAATGGGAAGAATGATGCCGCTTGAAACCGATCGAGTTGGTTATGTTTATCCTGATAAAATTCTACCTACTACTAAAAAGTATATGAAATATTGCGGCCAATTAAGAGAAGATCAAGTTATTGCTCATTTATATGTTCGCCACTTCGGTGATATGTACGGTGGGAATATGATCCAAAAGAAAATTCCTAAGTGTAATAGACCATCAGAAGCTATGCATACAGAAGGTTTATATTACTTGTTCGAAGAGAAGAAAGAAAACATTTCCATAATGAGAAACCTATTAAATGATGATATGGCAGATGAATGTAAGATAGTATTTCAATACGCAATCGATTTATTTAAGGAGTTAATGGACTATGATATTCCCGAAGCTTATATCAGCAGCATCGGATCTCCAGGAGTTGCTGGAATCAAAGACGGATCTCAAGCAACTGCATGATTTCCCTTGGCCAGCAATATCATATGGACCCTGCAAACATTTTAGAAGAGCAGACTTATGTATCATTGATGTAAGAGATAGGAAAAAACTATGGATGCTTCATCTTGTAGTTTATCCTCATTTTGACGATGGTTCTCCAATCTATGGCTTTGATATTATTGCTGGACCTAATAAGGTTACCGGAGCCTTTCATGACTTCTCTCCTTGTGATCCTAATAATACTATTATAACACAGTTTGGAGAGAATGTAAAGGACTTTATGCCAAAAAAGCAAAGAGAATTGCCTGATTGGGCAAAAAACATATTCAGTCCATATATGATTGCTGCAGGAAATGTTAGAGGCGATTCTGAAGAATTAGATGAAATACTTTCTTTATCCTTATTAAATTTAGAAATGCTTTTAAATATGATTGGAACCAACAAAGGTGATGTTGATTATAAGCCTCATCAATCGTGGTATGTTTATAACCAAAGACAAAATCCTCACACTTCAAGAGTGATGGAATCTTTGGGTATTGATAAAGAAACTGTAAGGAAATATATAGATGAATGTTTATGGCCTGTTGAAGAAGCTTGGATGGACAGCCGTCCTGTTCTTCACGATTAAAGGTTGCATTTGGTTACTTCTTTTTTATTTTGGTTTTGAGGTATTTCAATACACAACTAATTGATGAACCGCTGTCGCCTGGATCAGCTGGAACCCAAACATTAGCAGCGAGTTCTTTTAATTTATTTTGTATTCCTTTGTTATGCGCACAACCACCAGATAGAATAACATTAGTAATACCAGTTTTATTAATCCAATAATTACACATTTTTAAAACTATTTCTTCAAATACAATTTGAGTAGTTGCTGCGATTTCTTCTTGTTTATAACTAGAAAATTTGTTTCCAACTCCTCTATGCAAATTGTCAACAAATATAGGACGCCATATATGAGGGATAATCATTCTTTGAATATCTCTATACAAATATCTATTAAAGTATATTTTATTTGAAATTGATTCAAATAAGCTTTCGTCTTTATTTGGAATTAATCCAGAAGCCTTTACCATTGAACTGTAAAACAAACCTAAGCTATCTGGATAATTTTGTTTTCCTAAACATTTAAGCTTGTTTTCTTTATGACCCATGTATAAAGCTTTAGATGTTCCTTTCCAAACAGAAGTACAATTATATTCTCCGATAGAATCCATTACAAATATTAAAGCTTCTCGAAAATCTGTTTGATAAAACGCTGCAGCATGTGCACCATGATGAGACACATAAGTCCATGGACACTTAATACCTAAATCTTTTAATATTTTACTAACGTTGTTTCTACTAATAAAATTGGGCTGGCCAGCTCTCATTTGTCTTAAACCCTTTAAATAAGGATTCTCAAACCACACCACCTTTTCAGGTGGGGCGATATTTTTAGCTTTTTCTATATCCTTTATAGACGTATATCTAAACGAATCAATCAACAAGTTATTATGAAAAATTGATAGTGTTGCATCATGGCCGCTTGACATTCCCCAATAGATCATTTTTGAGAATCACCTTTTGCTATTCTATAATTATCTTCAACGGAATCAGGTGTAGATACTTCAATTAATATTCCTGCTTCAACGCAACTAACTTGGTGAGGTTCACACGGATCGTTATGATAAACGTCACCTTCCTTTAAATCAACAGTTGCAACGCTAGCGTCTTCAGTTGAAATTTTCATTACTTTAAACTTACCATTAAGGCATAGCCAAGTTTCCATTTTTTCTTTGTGAAAATGCATAGAGAATTTAGAACCTGCTTTAAATGATAATAGCTTACCGCAGTATTTATCATTTGAAGCGAAGATAAATTCATGTCCCCAACCTTTTTTTACAAAGCCGTTAAGTCTTGTCATTTATAAAATCCAATATTTTTGATGATGATTGTCCAGGCATAGTGTCCATAATTTTAATCCATGCGAGGCCTCTTCCAACTACAAATTCAGGCTCATAGTCACCACCTTTAGTAATCATATAAGGTTTAACCTTTTTGATTAACTCAAGCGGAGTATCTTCTTCGAAGATAATAACCTTATCCACATATCTAATTGCTTCGAGTACTTGTTTTCTTTGGTCTTGTGTATGATAAGATTTTCTCTTTATTCGTTTCATACTCTCATCAGAATTTAATCCTACGATTAATGCTGTACCATGAGATCTTGATTCTTTTAAGTATTCTATGTGTCCAGGATGTATTATATCAAAACATCCATTAGTAAACACTATTTTGTCTTCATTCAACTGATTCTCCACTTTTGTTTTTATATAAATAGAACTAATAAATAATATTATTATACCACAGTTTTCGGCAAATGTACAGGAAAAAATATGGCAAATCCTAATTCACGTTCATCATTACTCGATTATTGCCTCAGAAAACTTGGGGCACCTGTACTTGAAGTTAACGTAGACGCAGATCAACTCGAAGATCGAATCGACGAAGCTTTACAGGTGTACCAAGAATATCATTCTGATGCAACAGTAAAAACCTATCTTAAACATTTAGTAACTACAACAGACGTAACCAATAAGTATATACCTATATCGTCTAGTATTATATATGTCTCTCGTTTGTTGCCATTCTCAAGTGCATCAAGTTCAAGTTCTAACATGTTTGGTGTAAAATACCAAATGATGCTAAATGACATATCAGATTTACAAAATTTTGCAGGTGATTTAGCATATTACGAGCAAATGCAACAATATCTATCACTTTTAGATATGCAGCTTAATGGAACACCTACAGTTAATTTTGCAAGACATCAAAATCGTTTGAATATATTTGGAGATTTTGAAGATCAAGATATAAAAGCAGGTCAATATGTTATCGCAGAAGTTTATCAAATTGTTGCTCCTAATTCGCATGTATCAGTATATAATGATATGTGGCTTAAAGATTACACAACCCAATTGATTAAACAACAGTGGGGTGCAAACCTTATTAAATTTGAAGGAATGCAACTTCCAGGTGGTGTTACTCTTAATGGTAGACAAATATATGATGATGCAACGGCTGCGTTAGAAGCACTTATGGAAAAATTAAAACTAGAACACGAACTTCCACCTGATTTCTATATAGGATAACAAAATGGCCACTAATGTTAACTTCAGCGATAGAGTCACGTCTGAGCAAAGATTATACGAAGATATCGTAATTGAATCTTTAAAGATGTTTGGTCAAGACGTGTATTATCTACCTCGCACATTAATCAATGAAGATACAATTTTCAATGAAGACATTCCTTCTAAATTTAGTAATGCATATAAGATTGAAATGTACATTGAAAACGTTGATGGATTTGAAGGTGAAGGAGATATCTTCACGAAGTTTGGTGTGGAAATGAGAGATGAAGCTACCTTTGTAGTTTCACGTAAAAGATTTGGAAACGCTGTTATTCAATATGATAACGAAATTACAGCAGAACGACCTGAAGAAGGTGATTTAATATATCTCCCATTATCAAAAAGTTTATTTGAAATTGGACATGTTGAAAGAGAATTGCCATTTTACCAATTAGCAGCTCTTCCTACTTTTAAGATGAGATGTAGTCTATTCGAATATTCAGATGAGCAATTAGATACAGGAGTTACAGGTGTTGATGATATTGAAGTTTATTCAACGTATCAATATGTTATTGGTTATACAAAACCAATTATTGGAACAGCTACAGCCTCACTCTCCGGAGGTGTGGTTTCAGAGGT
>Ga0114995_10001434_pt1 | contig 16860 bp, 15 predicted proteins | sample ArcticOcean_MG_C_11_FD_87038 | JGI IMG/M metagenome (GOLD analysis project Ga0114995, IMG submission 87038) | Marine microbial communities from western Arctic Ocean - ArcticOcean_MG_CB2_154 | ecosystem: Environmental > Aquatic > Marine > Oceanic | place: Arctic Ocean: Canada Basin | collected... | reverse complement strand
AGCTCTATGAGCGCTTTTGCTTTTAACAGAAGTACCTGTCTTCTTAAAACGCTTAGCAGCTCCAGAATGTGTTTTTAATTTATATCCCATATTACTCTTCTTTTAAATGTATATTTACTTCTTCTTCAAAGGAGAAAGAACCATTAATAGCTGCCTGCCTTCCAATGAAGGCTCTTGGTCTACTTGAGCTATATCTTCAAGCTCATCTCTCAATCTATTCAACAGATTAAGACCCATGTCGCTGTTCAATATCTCCCTACCTCTAAATCGGACGCTTATTTTAGTCTTATCTCCATCAAGAATAAAGCTTTTAACCTTTTTTAATTTAATATTATAATCGCCTATATCAGTAGAAGGTCTAAATTTAATTTCTTTTGTTGTATTTCTTTTAACCTTAACCTTGGAAGAGGATAGACTTTTCTTCTTATCAAAGACATGCTTTCCATAATCTAAAAGCTTGCATACCACTGGAGATGCATCAGAGGGCGATACTTGAACCAAGTCAAGAGATGCTACTCTAGCTGACTCCAGAGCTACCGAAAAAGCAACTAAGCCCTGCTTTTCTCCATTAGAGCCGATCAGCATAACTTCACTGGCTCTTATTTTTTCGTTAATAGGAGTAATATTTTTTTTCTGAGAAGCTATGAGAGTACCTTTAGAGAAATGGAAAAGATTATAGACATTAAGTATAGAATATAATGTTATTTATTTGTGATGGTTTGATGTTTATCATTTCGTGCTGATTTTATACTAATTAACCTATTACGCAATAAGATTTTTTACCTAGGGCTGAAGAATAAGATACTTCCAACTGCCATCACTTTTTTCATAGGCTTCTCTTTTATTTAATCGTGACTCATGCCCTTCCCAAAATTCAAAATAATAAGGAGTAAAAGAATAGCCTCCCCAATATTCTGGTCTTATTATCAAATTTTCTGTTGAAAGTGTATGTTCATACCTAGAAATAACATCCTCATATGAATTAACAGGCCTGGACTGATCAGAGCTAATAGCTAGTGCATTTTTTGTATCCAACCTTTTAGAAAAATAATCATCGGAGAAAGCTTTATTGGTTTTCCTTATTTTTGCTTTTAATCTAATTTGAATATTAATTTTGTTCCAATAGAAGATACATGCAATATTTTTGTTATCTAAAAATTGTAAAGCTTTGGGACTATTGTAGTTAGAGAAAAAAATCCACTCATCGCCTGTTATATATTTTAAGTTAACAAAACGAGAATCAACCTCGTCATTTATAGATGAGCTGATGCAGATTGCTTCAATAGAGGACTGTCCAGCTGATAGTGCCTTTTCATAGTAATCTTTAAATAGTTCATAAGGCTTATATGACGGAATATCATTAAATTTAATCATATAGATTGTTAGCTTTCTTCATATTTTTTAAGTATCCAGCTTGAAGAATTTTTTTTATCTTTACCGCCCACTCCAAAAAGATGCTGAATATCTTCTAATGTCTGCTCAGGGCTATTGGTATTATTTCTATCTCCGCCGTTGCAAAATATTATCTCATCCTGAGGATATTTATTTTTAATTTTGATTAAAGCTGGGCAGGCGCTCCCCAAGTCATCATCTTCAAAACCTAAGACCTCATGTACCATTGAAAAATTTTCTATAATAATCTTCCTTTCTAAAAAAGGCATGAAGTACTTTCCTTTTTTTTTAATTAGCCATTCATCGCTATTTAATGCCACGATAAGAATATCTCCTAGTTGTTTTGCAGCTTTTAAATAGGCAATATGGCCGGAGTGAATTGGGTCAAAGCCACCACTTACAACAGCAATTTTTATTGTCTTACTCATAACTAATTATAAACTAATATTAATAGTTGAATTGTAGATTAGTACTAATGGGAGCAAAGAAATATGAAAAAAGACTAAGCTGGCTATTATTCTTGGTTTAAAGGTTATAAAAAAGAAATATCCGAAAAATGGGAAAAGCATACTAAAAATATAGAATATTATGCGTTGAGCTTGTTCACTAGATATAAAAAAAACATTGCCTATATAAAGAATAAATAAAATAGAAAATAGGCTCACAAAAGTAGAATTATTTCTTTCTTTTGCTTTTAATTCTATGAATATTAAAGTGCTTAACAATAGCCCTAATGATATCAAATACATATATTTAATGGTTTTTCCTATTTCAATGCTTCCTTCACGAGCAGCAAAATCATTACTAGAATCACTAATTCCAGTGGTGACAAAAATTATAGGTATTAAAATAATAAAAGATGAGTACTGAAACATTTTATTTTTAGTACTTACCATTAATAAGGGAAGAAACATTCCTGAAGCATTATGAATAAAAACTGAAATCAGTGATGTTAAATAACCTCTGATGGGTTTTTTATTTCCTATTAATCCTAGTGACACTAAAAATATTGATGATGCGAGGATTTGTCGATATACATTATGCATGCCCATTACGTATGGAAAGAATAATAAAACTGCGAAAAATAGATAATGTATATTTCTTTGGTCTATTTGTGGATAGTAAGCTTTTTGACAAAGAGTAAAACCCTTATATATGAATAAAAATAATAAGAAATCAAGAATAACAAAAACAGCAGCCCCATCTCCAATTATGGTAAAAAGAAATATAATGCCGAACCAAAAAATGAATTCTCTTAGCATGTAATTTAAAGAAACATTCTCACCTGGTATTTCTGCCATGTATTTTATATATCCATCAATATCTCCTGAATCTGTTTCACCTATTGAAGATCTAATGATGAGACTAAGACATATTGCAATTGAAATCCAAAAAACAAAGAATTGATTTTGTGAAAGCAATTTTGGAAAGAATATAAACCAAATTGTTAAAAAGTATACTAATAAGTAAGCTGCAAGTTCCATTTATATATACATACTAAAATATTTTATTATTATAATTTAAATAGTTTTCTATATTCGCTAACCTTTCCTGTGTGCCAACATCTGTCCAAATTCCATTGTAAAACTCTCCTGTAACACTCCCTCTCAATGCATAATTCTCTAGAATTGGCTCCAAGGGAAAAACTTCTTCATTGCATTCTCTAAATAATAGCGGTGAAATCACACTCATCCCACTAAATGTATAAGGTTTTTTTCCTTCTGCTACTATAACTTTATTACTATTTAGAAAAAAATCTCCTTCAGGATGGTGTTCAGGATTATTAACAAGAATTAAATGAGCTAAAGTATTGGATTCTAAGGAATATGAATTACTTATTGGAAAATCAGAATAAAGATCTGCATTGATTAACCAAAATGGCTCTTCTCCTAAAATATCTAGTGCGTTCATTATACCCCCTCCCGTTCCAAGCAAATTAGCGCCCTCATCAAGGAAAGTTAAATTAACACCAAGATCTTTTCCACTCCCGAGTAAAGCAATTATTTGATCACCTAGCCAAGAAATATTAATTACTATATCTCTAATTCCTGCATTTCTAAGCCTAGTAATATTAAATTCTATTAAAGTAGTCCCATTAATCTTTGTAAGTGGTTTTGGAGTGGTTTGGGTTAAGGACCCCATTCTCTGACCACGTCCAGCTGCCAAAATCATTGCTTTCATAATTTATTAAACTTATTTTGCATTAGAAAGAGCTTTCATAATATTTTCTTTTATGAATAAAAAATTATTTTCTTTTGAATAATCATAATAAATCCGAATGACCGGATCCCACATCGACTGCCTAATAATTAATTTTTCTTCTTTATTATTTATTAGCTGTTTAATTGTATTTCTTGTTATTTGAAGATCTAGATTTGGATAATCTTTTATATTAATATTTTCTTGAATGCGGTTGTAATGCTTTAAAGATCTCAATTGATCATCTATATTTTCACTATGCGAATCTAATAACGATAAGAAAATTTGCATGGCAACAAACCCATCCATAGACTTGCTATGTCCTGGAAAGTAAAAATGACCGGAAGGCTCGCAACCAAATAAAGCATTATTCTCTTTTACAGAATTTACCACAAACCTATCACCAACCTCTGTCTCTATCAAGGTGCCGCCACTATTTTCTAAATTGTGTCTCAAGGCTAAGTTTGATATTTCTGAGATTACAACCTTTGCACTTTTGCCTTTGTGGAGTAACTTGTAGAATAGGAAAACTAGCTTTTCAACTTCGATGACGCCATATTCTTTGCTAACAAAAACAGCTCTATCGCCGTCTCCATCAAAAGCAATGCCAAAATCATGGTCTTCTTTTTTAATTATCATATGAAGCTCATCAGCATGAAGCGCCCCACAGTTAAGATTAATATTATTTCCTGAAGGAGTGTTATTGATGAATGTGAGATCATCCCTATCTTTAAAGAATTTACTTAGATTACTATATGCCCCATTACTACAATCAATAAGAATTTTTTTATTTAATTGTGTATTTGCAGACGATTTGAGAATAGATTCAATATATTCTTTAAAGGGATTGTCTAGTAATAGTTTTTTTCCTGCAATACTTGACGAGCTGAAGATGTCTAAGTTTTCATTATCATTTAATATAAATGTCTCGATTCTAGATTCAGTTTCTGAAGGAAGTTTAAATCCTGATGAGCTAAATAATTTTATTCCATTATCCTCATGAGGGTTGTGAGATGCTGTAATCATTATTCCTAAAGAATAATCACCGCTATCAAGCAATTTGGAAAGTCCAGGTGTGGGAATAATGTCGGCTAAGATAGTATTTATACCATTTGCTAACAATATTGAAGTAATCAAATTTTCTAAGAGTACCCCAGAAGACCTCGTATCTCTTCCAATTATAATTGGTTTTGAGTATTGCTCTTTGTGATAGGTATCAGCAAGCGCTTCACTAAATTTAGTAATAAAATTAAAAGTCATGAAGCTAGTACCAAATTTGCATCTAAAGCCATCGCTACCAAATATATTCAATTAATATTCCTTTGAGGCGTTTCAATAGCTACCTTATTATGAATTGTTGCTGCATCTGAATTAATAAATTTTATCATTATGGATATAAATTTCTCAACAAGTAAAATATTAGCTGTAAATGAATATTGCTGACCTAATTTAGGTATTTTAATGACCGGAACTGGCAGATTGACTTTAGAATCAGAACTATTTTCAATAAGTAATGAGAAATTATCGTATCTATCATCTCCTTGATTTGTAACTATTATTGGAAGGCTGTTATGTGAAATCAATTTTTCAATTTCAGAAAAAGCATCCTCCTGGTATCCAGGTTTCCAAATATTAGATATAAAAACAATAATTGCACTCTCAGCAGACATATCAATATGTTTATGATTTTCTAAAACATCAAATGCACAAGCTCTATTTATCTCAGCTATTAATCTTTTAGAAGTATATTTAGATAGATTGTAATTGTTTCCGCTTCCAATACATTTCCAATTTGTTCTTGAGAGATATGTTTTTACAGCATAGGTGATTGAAGATTCTATCGAGGTTGAATTTTCTATAGTTGAAATAGCTTTAGTAAAATTTTGTAAGTTCTTTTCTATTTTAAAGTTTACTTTCTTAGACAAAGGATCATCATCTGATAATGAAATAATTTTATTAATAAATAATTTATTTGATAAAAATATTGATAGAAATAAAGACCAAATAGCTTTTTTATATTGCTCATTTTCTTGATTTTCAAAATAAAAATAACTCGACATACTATTAGGAATTAAAAATTCTGAAAAGTTAAAATTTATATATTGATCTTTATCAAGAAATCTTATAAAAGAACTTTCTACCCTTATTGAAGAATTAGATATAAGTATCCAATTTACTGAGCTTTTTTTAATTTTGCTAGGATAATCGTAATCATGAGCAAGTCTTACCTTTCTATGTGAGTTAATTTGTGAAAGGAGATCATTTATAAAGTTGACTAAATTGTAGGCATAAGATTCATCAATGTCGCTATAAGCAATTAAAATTTCTTGATCTTTTGAAGAATCGAAGTCTCTCAGGATCGAATCATCAAAACAAGAATGGATTTCTTTTAACAAACTATCATCGTTAATTGATAGAGATGCGCTTTCCGGAACAGACTCAAAATTGATATAAGAAGATTGATCTTGCATATTCTCTCTTACGGCACCAACAGTTATAGTTTTAGCTTGATGCTTTATGGTATCTATAGTTCTTCGTGTAAGTTGTATTAAGTGTTCGAGATGTTTGTTCAGATTATGAAATGAGTTCTTATTAACATCCATCCCATCATTTTTATAATTTGTTATTAATTTGCAAAGTTTTTTAATATCTAATACTGAAAAACCCTGATTGAAATATCCATCTTTAATTGTCTTTTCTAATGCTTCAAAAGATTTATTTAAACTCTCTATTGAAAAAAGAGATTCTTTGATATTAAGAAAATACTTTTTACGTTGATCAAGGGCTTTAGCAAGATAGTAACTTAAAAATTGTCCTGCTAGAACGGTAGGCAAGAATGAAAAGTGCTTACTTGCCTCAGGCATATTTATTAATGATATTTCTCCTCTCTCTTGAAGAGGTCGTAGTTCATCAGGAATTCGGGTATTTATGACTATTAATGCTAATGAATTTCCTAATTTATTAAGCTCTAATATATCTGCAGAAAGCTCAGAAAGAGGTAGTTCTGAAATTACAGTAATAAAAGAATTTTTAATTTGTATGTCTTTAGCTTCTAATAATGATAAAGATGAAACGGATTGATAACAATTCTCAGAATACTTAATTCTTAATTCATCTGCACATACTCCATTAGATGAAGAATCTCTTAATACGTACCACGAATTATGAGTACAACCATATTTATTAATTTGTTCGAATGAAGCCTGGTTATTAAGCGTATCAAAACTTTTAGATATGAGATCATTTGAATTTCTTAAATCTCTCAAGTCATCTATAAACATTTGCTTTTCTTCTTCGTTTTTGACCAAATTAGATGAAAAATACAAGGTTAAAATATAGCCTAAGATGACTTGAGCTGTATATGTCTTAGTTGATGGCACAGCTATCTCAATATCTCTTCCTTCACCTATATATATGGTCCCATCAACTATAAAAGTTACATCTCCTTCACGCTTATTAGCTATTGCAAGACTCATAGCACCTCTTTCTTTTGCCATTTGAACATATACATTAGTGTCAACTGTTGTTCCTGATTGAGCAATTACAATAACCAAAGTATCTTGCATATTTGGCTCTATATAGAAGGCGCTGCCTTCGCTAGCTACATGAGGCTCAACAACAATTTCAGGGATAAAAACTTTTAACCTGTCTCTCATATACATTGAGATAGCAACCGCTGCTGTGTAACAAGTACCCATTCCTGTAATTATTACTTTTTTAATTTCTTTTCTTTTCAAGCTAGAGGTTATGAACTCTGGGACCTGAGCATTATCCATTGAAATTGCTGAAATAAGATTATCTAAGTCTAATACTTTATGAGGTTGAAGATATCCATTTATTGTTCTTTCTACAATATCTGAAGTTTCATATATTTCCTTTTCTAAGAAATGTTCATAGCCTCTTTTATCAATATCTCTTGTTGTTATATTAGTTATTTGAAGATCTTTCTTTGAGAAGGATTTTAAGTCTCCAGATTTATAGTTCATAATCTTCAGCTGGATATTGTCTACAGCAGAACATTTCCTTGATGATATATTCATTGCTGTATCAGATTCTACTGGCATAAAGTACCTACATGATTCAACCAAACCATAAACGTCAGAGGCAAACATCATTCCATCATATGAAAAACCTAAATATAAACCCTGAATACCCTTCTTTAAGAGAGTTATATTTTCTGAATTAGATGTCTGTTGAATTGAAATTGCAAATGATCCACTAAAATCAGTAGCCATATCTGCAGCTGTTTTTAAATCTAGATTGCATTTATTTAAAAGGTAAGCAGGAATCGCTAGTGAGTCGTTAGTACATTCTGATGCATTTATTAATTTTTCATTAGCTTTTTTAGCATCATTAATTATTTCTTTGTAGTTATAAATATCTCCATTCAGTAGAGCTAATGTTTGATTGCAATTATCGGCAGAATTATTTATCAATGAGACGGGATGGGCATTTTGAATATTTACAGAACCAACAGAAGCCCACCTAGTATGTGCCATTATTGTTGCAGATTCTATATTGCCAAGCTGGATTAATTTATTAAAAAATTTATTTTTATTAATGAGCCTTTTTATTTCTTTTGCATTATCTCCAAGAGCACCGATACTAGAGCATGTTTTAAATGTAAATGTATGAGTTTGGTGTCTTGAATTGTTCAATAAGTAATAGGTTTCTTTAGTGTGATCATCTATTGGATAATCTGAAATATTATGCTGAAAATTGTCTGAATTAATTAAAATCGATAAACCTAATGAATCTCTTCCTCTTAACTCAAGCCTATTATCAATTGCATGAATGACTTTACAGACATCTTTATAAAAAACAATTTTTAAATCATCGAGAGATTCTATCTTTGAATTAGAAATTTCCTCAATAGTTGAAACCCATCTGTAAATTTCTTCAGATAAGAACCAATGGGTATCCATGATTTGTTCACATTCTTTAACAGCTTTTTTGTATGGTTCCAGTGAAGAGCTTTTATCAATATTCGCTATCTCTATTCTTTTTTCATCAGCTATTTCTTTGATTAGGCTACATAAAATCTTTAGATCAGATTTTTCATTAGTATCTTTGCAAAATCTTAAGAAATTAATATTTGATTTATACTTCCATGCTTGCTCAAGCAGTATTTCAGAATTATTTGAATTATTACTAATACTGTTAAGAGATTCTTTAAGGTCATTTATAGTAACCTCCTCTCCTTTAAGGAAATCTTTATTAAATACTGTTCCAGCTATTCCGCACATTACTTTGAACCATCTATAAGTTTTTTTATGCCATCTTTAAGATCGATATATGGCTGCCAACCAAGTTCTTCTTTTGCATAATCATATGTCATAACCATATGTTTTATATCTCCATCGCGCTCTTCCAGATGTTCAGGAGATCCTGCGAACCCAGTTAATTCTTTAAAATAATTAAATAGCATATTCAAGGTTGTTTTAGTATTTGAACCCAATCCAAAAATCTCATATTTATTCTTATATTCAAGACTCATGTAAAGTGCTGACACAATATCAGTAACTTCTACCCAGTCTCTAGTCTGATTTCCATCGCCAAACATTTTAATGTCCTTATTTTTAATAATTAAATCTTGGAATATGGCAATAACACCTCCTTCTAAGTCAGGTCTCTGTCTGTGACCATAAACATTTGGAAAGCGAAAAATAGTAAATGAAATTTTACTTTGTAATTTAAAATAATCTAAGTATTGCTCAAATCCAAGTTTAGTAAGTCCGTAGGGGCTAATTGGTTCCTTTGGATGATCTTCATCGACAGGAAGATACCTAGGTTCTCCATAAACAGCCGAGGTAGATGCAAATATAAATTTATTAACATTTGAATGTTTGCATAAATTTACAAATGCAACAGAAGATGTAAGATTTATATTGTAGACCTTTTCAGGATTATTTATTGATAGAAAAATATCTGCACTAGCAGCCAAATGATATACCGTATCAATGTTATCTCGATTTAATATAGCTTCTATATATTGACTATCTTCTATACATTCAACAAGATCATAATGGTAATATTTAGCTTGTTTATTTTCGTTTTCCTTTAATCCTGTTGATAAATTATCAACCACAAAAACCTTATGACCTTCTTTAATCAAGAAATCGACTAAATTGCTCCCAATGAAGCCAGATCCGCCTGTGACTAATATATTATGCTTCATTTGTTACCTTAAAAGTAGCTATTATAGTTTAATTTCAATGCCAATATCCAGACTGTAATTATATATATATGTTTCACTTTCTAAGAAAGGAATTATATGTAAATTTAGTAATAAATTTAGGCAAGGATCTTAAAATAACTCTGATAAATATATTTCCAAATAAGTGCATAAAATTAATATAGCCAATTCGGTACATCTTAATAAATAGTTTCATCTCACCTTTTAACTGGGAAATATCTCTTCTTCTTTGAATCATTTCATCGCCAGCTCTTACATGAACTAGCACCTCTGGAATGTTTTTTATAATAATGCCTTTGATTAACATCCTGGATATCATATCCCAGTCCTCACTATGCCTAACAGATGAATAGCCATCAACAGAATCATATGCTTCTTTTGTAAACATTAATGTGACATGGTTGATAGGATTTCTCCACTTACCAAAAGAAAATATTTCTTTATGATTTATAGGTGTTTTTCTTACTTTGCCCTTATCTCTTGGTTCGTTAACAAATTCCTCTATCCAGCCTCCAACAACACCAGCGTTTTCATTAACAATCAAAGGTAACTGCTTTTCAAACCTATTCGAAACTGACACATCATCGGAATCCATTACCGCTATAACCTCGTTTGTGGCATGTTTTATAGCTTTTTTTCTAGATAGTGCTAAGCCAATATTTTCTTTAAGACGAATTATTTTTATATAAGCGTTGGAAGCATAAATTTCTATAGCTTGATTTAAATTATTATTAACAGGACCGTCGACCATAATAATTATTTCATCAGGAAGTCTTGTTTGATTTAAAAGACTATTTACAGCATCTACAAAATAAACTGGAGAATCTGAAATATATACTGACATTACTACTGTAAACTTACTCATTTTTTAAAAAATTTCCTAAATTATTTATTCAGTTTCAAAAACATCTTTATCTCTATTATCTTCTATAAATTCATAATTGAGTGTTTTTTGCAATCCCGTACTTAGTTTCACAGGGGGTTTAAATTCAGTTTTGTAAATTGAAGAATTAAACTGAGAATTAGACATAAATTTCTTAACTCTGATACTGCTTATTGGGAGATTTCTTCTTAATAAAAAAGATAGGAGATCAAAAATATTTCCAATAAGAACTCCCAAAAATCTTGGTAATCTCAAGCCCACTCCATTTTTATTAAATAATTTTTTTCTTGAAATCGATACGAGGTCATTCATATTAAGATCTGGCTTATCAATATAATTATATATATGCGTTCCCGCTTGAAGTCTAAGGCTGTATTCAAGAAATGCGCAAACATTCTCAACATATGCCATTGACTTGATATTTTTACCATCACCAAACATCATAAATTTTTTTGAAGCTATTTGATTTAATAAGTTATAAACATTACCTCTATTGCCTTCTCCAAAAATTACAGTTGGTCTAATAATTACCAAACTTCTATTGCCCTTATCTTTTAGTTGCCATTTTTTAAAAACCTGTTCAGCAAGATATTTCGTTCTCCCATAGTCATTAAAATAATTTGGCTCGCCATCTTCATCAGTATTAACAGGAGCAAAGCCGTAAATAGCAACAGAGCTGGTAAAGATTATTTTATTAATGTTGTGCTTTTCAGCAGCATCACAAATGTTTTGAGCTCCCTTTACATTAATATCATCATATAAGGATATGGGCCTAATATCATCCCTATGAACTGCAGCCAAGTTAATAATAATATCTGCATTTTTAATTGAATCTAGAGATTCTATATTTGTAACATCTGCATATTGATGACTTTCTTTAAGATTACTAATATCAAAGATTGTATGAGATATTTTTTCATTTTTTAATCTTTTAGATAATCTATTTCCAACAAAACCTGCGCCACCAATAATTGCAATATTCATAAAATTCCTTTTAAAATTTAGAGATAAAATCTCTTATTTTGGGATAAATTTTAGGTGCATAATTCTTAAATTTAGATTTAACGACATCTTCTGCTGACCAAGATAGTCTAGTTGCTATGGATGGTCTCATATTTTTATATATTTGAGATATCTTAGTTCTTCCATTGATGGAATTTCTTGGTATAACCCTAGAGTTAACATTAGCAATTCCATGTCTTGAGGTGCAGCAAAATTTGTAGCCTGCTGAAAAAACTTCATCTATGCAACGATCATTTGAAAAGCCAAATGGAAATGAGAAAGTGGTGACCTCTTTACATAATAAATCTTCAAGAAAATCTTTGGAAGATATTAACTCATCTCTTCTTATTCTAGAATTTATGTCTAGAAAATTTGGATGACTTAAAGAATGCGAGCCAATTTGCATACCATTTTTACTGAGCTGAATAACCTGATCTTTAGTCATATATCCACTTTTATTAAGATAGTCTCTAACTATAAAAAAAGTTGCAACTGCATGATTTGATTGAAGTTGAGGCAATGTAATATCTATATCAGAAGAAAAGCCATCATCAAAAGTCAGGCATATTGGTTTCTTTATAGGACATAATTTATTGAAAGCATCTTCAATTGATGTGAAGGAATATGGTTCTTTTTTAAGTATTAATTCTAAAGTTTTTTCAGTTATATCTTCAAAAAATTTTACTTCGTCTTTTACAACCCTATGAAGAACTAATGTATTTATTGTTGACATATTCTTTACCTATATTTAGTCATTAAATTAACCATTTTCTTTAAAATTAAATTATTTGACCATTCGAATTCACCTAAATGTTTTTTTTCAGATGCGCCTGTTCCTTTTTTAAAATTATAAACACCATATCCATTTACAGGGTCTATGCCACTTAAATCATATCTTACGCATCCCCTTTTTTTGCATTCCTCTATTAAGCTAACAAATAATTTATGAGATGCGAATAACATGCGAGATATTTCTCCAGCTGCAGCAAATATATCCCATGCGCAATCCTTGTGAATTATTGCAGCTCTTATCGCTATAACTTTTCCAGTGGAATTTTTTGCACCTAAAACAATAATGTTGTCTCCAAAACTTTCATAAATGCTTTTAATCTCCGCAGCAGAAAAAAGATCTTTTTTATTGAGAGATTTTAAAGATTTTAACTCATCATATAAATTACAAATTGTTTCATAATTATAAATCTGTTCTATAAAAATATCTGAATCGTTCGATTTATCAAGGCTCCTTCTCCAGTTTCTTTTTAAATTAGATCTAAAATTTTCTTGAGGTAATAATGATAATTCCATCGTTAAATCAGTGCTAAATAAACTAGTTGGTCTGGTCCACTTATTACTAATTAATAATTTACGATCATGTTCTTTAAATTCTCTTTTTGAGCAGAAGCGAATATAAATAAAACTTAGATTTAAGTCTTTTTTTATGAAATTCTGAAATTCTTTGCTAAAACTTAAATCGCTAGTTATCCAATCAGGGAACCATATGATACCGATGCCAAGAGAATATTTCTTAATAAAGCCTTGCAAAAAAGTAATAGGCCTATCTTTTTTGTAAAAGACCCATCTTTTAGAAATCCATCCTAAATTAGAAAAATGATTAGACCATTCTGTATCATGAAAGTAGGATGTATTATCTTGAGATATTACTATTTTTTTCCATTCTTCATCATTTTGATTAAATGATTTCCACATAATGCCTGCCTTGGGATTACTAAATTAACTTTTAGCTATTTTCCATAAACTTATTGTATCTATAATCTTCTTACGATGTTGATAATTTATTGATCGATGAATAGGTATCATGACAAGGTTTCTATTGAAAAAATTTGCTTTTGGAAATTTAGAAACATTACTCGCCACTTCATCAGGTATTTCATAATCAGGCCATCTAGATGCACCTATTTTATTATTTCTTAAAAAATTAACAAGCTTGCCAGAATCATCATAAAAAATTGCATATTGAGGAATGCATTTATGCGGTAACTTTGGATACAATGGCTTATATCCGAGACTAGTAATTGCGCTCATTATTTCAGAATAATTTTTAACAACAATCTTTTTTATATTATCTTCTCGATCGGTATTGTTGATATAAGATTCTAATATAAAAGATGGCTGAGATGGTTTATTAAATTTATAAGGTTTCTTATTAAGATTATCCCTTCTGATGATATTTTTTATTTTAGTTAGCAATTCTGAATAAAGATTAAATATTCTTATTTTTATGATCAACAATTCAAAAAAACGAAATGTAAGATGCTTGTAATGTTTATAATATAGCCTAATGTACATTTTTAAAGAAGCTTCTGTTAAGGATGCATTGTTATTATAGGATTTCTTAAACTCATTATGGCTGAACCTTAAGGCTCCTCCATCATAAATGGGAAGTGATTTTCTTATACTGTATATTGCAAAATTACTATCTTCAATTGGCGAGTAGAAGTGGTCATAAGACATATAGCTATGCGAACAATCCTCAATCGATATAATTTCTAATGAGGAACATAATTTTCCAACATCTCTTATATTAGACTTAAACCCAAAATAATTAACAGATAAAACAGCCGCAGCATTATGTTTAATAATATTTTCTTTCAATAAAGTGAGATCTAGATTTAAATCGTTATCAATATCTTGAAAAATAATATTGAATCCATAATTAATAATTGGCTCTAGAGTGGATTTGCACATATATGCTGGAATAATTATTGTTGATCCTGCTTCTACACCATTTTTTTTAAGGCCATAAAGAAGTGCATCTCTTCCATATAAGAAAAAAAAGGTGTTGTTCATATTATTTTTATACTTACTTTTTAAAAATAAATATTTGAGGCTCGCAAATGGCTTTGCTGTAACCAAGAAGTTAAGATTCATTCTTATTTAGTAATTCCTTTTTTAATTTTTTATAAGAAATAATAGAAGTTGCTTTAAAAAACTTTGTGGTTATTCGTGAAGAAATATATTGAAATAATCCAAATGGTGACATTAAAAATGCTTTGATACAAATTTCTAAAAATGAAGTGATATTCCTTTCCCTTAGCTTGTATATTGAATCATGCAAGGTTAATCGCGTCTTAATTCTTTTCCATAATTTTTCTTTATCTTTGCTAAATTTTTGGACATTAAAAGTATGATGTTTTAATAGATATATATGATTCTTGTGATGAATATCTGCTCTACTTGAATTATTGGATGAGTGAACAAGATACTCTCCTTGAATACTAGGAATAAATTTAAATCTAGCTTTTACAAAAGCAATATTTAGCCAAAAATCATAATCTTCTACTGTAATAAAATTTGAATCTTCATTAAAGGAAATATTATGACTTACTAACAAAGATTTTCTAACAATGGTTGCGGATGGTGAGAGTCTATTTCCATATAACAACATATGTTTATAAGCATTCTTTGGTAGAGGGCCATATTGAAGCAACTTTTTATTTTTGTTGTTTTGAAATACTTTATATTCGTCAGTTGATATTACATCATATTTATTTGTAGTAGATAAGAGATTGGATATTTCATTGAGCCTACCTGGATACCAAATGTCATCTGAGTCTAAGAAAGCAACCCAATCATAACTAGATAGTTTAATACCTAAATTTCTAGAAGCTCCTATAACTCCATTATTATTTATTTTATGTAGTTTAATTCTAGGGTCATTCAACTTTTGTATAACTTCATCTGTATTATCAGATGAATGATTATCTATTACTATTGCCTCCCATGCTTGGTGATTTTGATCTATTACAGACTGTAGCGCTTTTAATAAAAAGTCTGCGTGATTATAAGTAGGTATTACTATAGAAAAGAAATTATTAGATTTGTTCACAAGTTATCAATCACCAAATTTTGTTACTAATTAAAAATTATTTCATTTTTAAGGTTACAACAAGGTCATTCCCTAATCCATATTCATCAAAAGAATTTAATACTGTTTGCATTTTTTTGGAGCCAAATATTCCTTTAGGATAATTGAATTTTTCTGACAGGAGGCCAACATCCTTAGCAAAATGAAACATCGAGGGGTATGAGAAAGTGAATGAATTTATAATTTCTAAATTATTTTTTATACAATATTTATTAATAGTATCAATTGAGAAATGATGCAAATGAATTGGCAGCTCTAGGGCATTTGGCTCCATCTGATATAAAAGTCCTTTTGAGTTAGGAACTCCGATAATAACTTTACCATTTTTAGTTAGATGGTTTTTAAAAAATTCAAAATACTCACTTGGATAATGAGCATGTTCTAAAGACCAATTCATCCTAATAATATCAAACTTCTTTTCGTTATCAATTTGGCTAATATTAGACCAGCAATGAACTCCATTATTGTTCAAGTATTCTCTTGATAATTGATCTATTTCGCATCCATAAACATCAAGATTGCGTTTTAACTTCATCAAGCTACTTTCTTTGCCCCAAAAATGTGCATTTATTCCAGAACCACAACCAATATCTAAAAAATTCTTTATAGAATTATTTTTAATTAATTTAAGGACAGGATCCTTAATTGAGGGTCTTATTTGAGAGCCTAAAAAATTAGAAATTGTCGGCACTATAGAAAATATATATGACAAAGGAGAATTAGCAACAAAAAAAATAATGCTCCCTAAAATGCTATTTTTAACGAATGCTTTTATACCTTTATTATGATGAAATGTGTAACTGTCAGAATAATAACTTCCAATTTGATCTGTATCAGGCCTTGGATTTGTATAATTTAAACCACAATCATGACATTTAACAACATTAAATAATTCTGTTGTTGACTTATGAATTAGATCTGTTTGCTTTGCTATAATAGCACTTGAAGAAGAGCCACACAGGTCGCAATTAATTTTTTCCATCTTTTTCCATGTAATTATTATACAACATGAATATATTGAAAAATATAATTTTTACCTTAGTTTATCTATGAATAACTTCGCATATAAATGTGAGTTAAATTTATGAATAATGATGTAAATTTGAAGCAAGTTAAATCTTAAAGTTTTTTACACAAAAACTCAAAAGATCTTCTATTTCTTCATTTGGTTCAAAGGATTTTTCAAAATTATATTTCTTTAACCAACCCATCTTGTATTGTAAAAAATTGGAATTATTTTTATTTGTAGTCTCTTCCTTCTCAATTTTAATAAAATCATTATATTTATTTGTATATATTTGT